>Ga0247841_10001238_pt1 | contig 59459 bp, 46 predicted proteins | sample LaCruzMarch2015__2_FD_192410 | JGI IMG/M metagenome (GOLD analysis project Ga0247841, IMG submission 192410) | Freshwater microbial communities from meromictic Lake La Cruz, Castile-La Mancha, Spain - LaCruzMarch2015_18m | ecosystem: Environmental > Aquatic > Freshwater > Lake | place: Spain...
ATGGACATGTCCCTTTTTCTGCTGTGCTGGCATTTACCGGCGTTCTTGCAGCCATCCTGTCAGGCCGGCAGTACATCGCACTTTCAAACGAATCAAGTGCCAACGAGGCAACGGTTGAAAATACCACCATTAACCATCAGTATTCCAAATCGGTTGAATTTGAATTGGATTTTCGAAGTTATCTTGCAAAATATATCACTCCGGGAATAAACTATTTCAGCTTTCTGCGGCCGTTAAGTGAAATTCAAATTGCCCGTTTGTTTGCGAAATATCCGGCACATCATGCTGTATTCAGGAGCTGCAATGCAGGAAGTAAAACCGATTCCTGGTGCGGGAAATGCGCGAAATGCCTGTTTACCTTTATCATCCTTTCTCCGTTTTTCCCGGCTGCTAAACTTGTAACCATTTTTGGCAGTAACCTCCTCGATGATGTTGAACTCAAGCCGCTGTTTGACCAGCTCATCGGAACAGTTCCGGAAAAACCATTTGATTGTGTAGGAACGATGGAAGAAGTGAATCTCGCGCTTGGCAAGGTGATCCGCCAATCGAACGCAGGTCGTTTACCCGCGCTGCTTTCCTATTACAGTTCTTTGCCCCTGTTCCGCCGTTTCTCCGAGGAGAAATTCGGGGAAGCGCTTTCCTCTTTTAACCAGGAGAATTTCCTGCCCCCGGTCTTTGAACACCAATTACGATCTGTGCTCTATGCGTGACCAGTTTCTGCTACAATTTGAAGGCCAATCCATTGTTCTCCTGGGTTTCGGGAGGGAGGGACAGGCAAGCTATACTGCCCTTCGGAAGGTTTTTCCTGAAAAGATGCTTGCCATTGCCGATGCGAACGACAAGGTGCGTGAAAACCCCTTGCTGAATGGTGATGGCCACATCGGATTCATTACCGGACCTGACTATCTGCAGGGTTTGAATACCTTTGATGTCATCATCCGCTCACCCGGAATCCCGCTTTGGAATGTCCATCCGGCCATTGCACGTGAGAAGATCACCTCCCAGACCGATATTTTCCTCCGTGCCTTTGCCAGTCAGGTCATCGGGGTTACCGGTACCAAAGGGAAGAGTACCACCTCCAGTCTCATTCACCATGTTCTGCAAACGGCAGGGGAAGAGAGCCTGCTCGCAGGAAATATCGGCAATCCTGCATTTCATTTTCTGGACATCATCGGGACAAAGACCAAGATCGTTTTTGAACTTTCTTCCCATCAACTCGAATACATTGAACGTGCTCCTCACATCTCGGTTCTCCTGAACCTCTTTCAGGAACATCTCGATGCCTATGCCGGTTATGAGGAATATCAACTGGCCAAGATGAACATCACGAAATACCAGGATAAGTTGGATTACCTGGTGTACCATGCCGATGATCCTCTGGTTCAGCAACATGTGCCCGATTATCAAGACAGGCGGAGATTATACCCATTTTCCCTTTCACAAAGCCTGAGTCCAGGAGGGTTTATCCGCGATGGAGTGCTTTGTTTTTCGGATGGTCAGCGTGTGACACCGGTTTGGACAATCCATCAGGACCGTTTCCTGCGCGGTGAGCATAACCTGAAGAACATTTTGGCCGCTTTGAATGTATGCATGATCCTTGGATTGGATCCGGAGGCCATTGCCGAAGGGATAGCCACCTTCAAGGGACTCGAACACCGGCTCGAATACGTGGGGGAGTTCCGGAATATTCATTTTTACAACGATTCCATTGCCACCATTCCGGAGGCCTGCATGGAGGCGGTGAGGGCCATTCCCGATGTGGATACACTCCTGGCCGGCGGATTCGACCGGGGGATCGATTATTCCTCCCTGGCCTCGTTTCTGATGGCCTCATCTGTTCGCAATCTCATCCTGCTCGGTGCAGCCGGGAAACGCATCGGTGAATTTCTTGAAAAGCCCAACCCCATTGGAAAAAGAATTTTCTACATCAACCGTTTTGATGATTTTGCCGCTATCGCTTTCCGCGAAACACGACCGGGCAAGGCCTGCATGCTTTCTCCCGCAGCCGCGAGCTACGACGAGTTCAATAATTTCGAGGAACGCGGGAAACGTTTCCGGATGCTGGTGAAGGGATTTCCCGGCTCCTGTCATCAACCTTCATTGAACAACGGGAAATAACCGGAAACAGCCCGCTGGGATTCTTCGATCAAACAAAAACGCATTTACTTTCCTCCTGATTTCTTGAAAATATTGAATGCATAACCAATCTGAACCTGCAGGTAATTGAGTTTCATGGGGAAGGTGTGAACATTGGCCACCCTGAAGAAAATTGCGCTTTCTGCATGCAGGAATGGTTTGAAAAAGGTATCAAACTGGAAAGTGAGCAGATCTTTGTTATAGGACTTGCTTAGGGTCGGATTCGCGGGATCGTTGATCATTCTCAATTTGCTATCCCACAAAAGAAGCCAGCCAAAGCTTGCTGACACCGAGAAGCCATACCGGGCGTCGGGTTTGATGATGAATTTGACCTCGCCATAGGGTAAGCCGGATATTGCACCCCATTGGCTCATGGATTCCTTTACAGACAGCGTATCCCTTACCGGAGTATACAGGAATGAAAATCCGGCATTGAGTTCCAGTGCCGATTTTACTTCGGCAATCTCCCAGTTAAACAGGTTAATATACAAAACACCCAAACGCATACTTGAATATTTATATACATCGATGGTGGATATGGTTCCTTTATTGAAAATGGTATCATACTGCGGCAAATAGTAAAATTTATGGTTTTGTTCCAATTTCGATAAGGTGAATTTCGGTTCATACCAGCTTCCAAAGGAGACAAACGACCGGTAATTTTTACAGTATTTTATCCGGTGGGTAAACATGGGTATTTTTTTACTGATCTCGAATTGGATTAATCCGTTGGGCTGGTCTGCCCCAAACCCAACAAGGTCGGTATAAATCCTCGCGTCAAGTATCCTGCTTATCTTTTCTTTCTCTGCTTTAAAAAACCGGATGGTGTCATCATTCTTTAATTGCAGATTATAAACGGAATCGCAGGGACTGTAATCTTCGGCGTCAACCTGCAATACAGGAATGTACTGAAGAACCTCCACCAGGTTTAATCTGTAATCCTGATGACTCATGTCAACAAGATCTACCTTTTTCAATTTTTCGATATGGGTGATACTGGTAAACTGGATGGGCTTCGTGTTGGTAAAAAACAACATCTTGTTTTGAAATTTTCCTTCGACGACGATATTTTTAAGCACCCCATCGTTGAATTCGAGATGTGCTGTATCTACCCTGTACAACTTCGGATCAAGCAGATATTTCAGGGACTTCTTGAGATCGTCGCGTCTGTTTTCATTTTCTTTTATTGTATTGTCCAGTTCCTGATACTGGCTTATCATTTTCCTGAATGTTAATATAGGTACTGAAAGTCTATTATTAAAGTCTCTCTGAGTTGAGTCGATCTCAAACCTGAATTCTGATAATTCAACTGATTTTAGTTTTAAAATGTCAAGATTTTTGGTTTCATCTACAATTCTCTGGTTCAAATCAACTATTACTTTCTTTCTTACTTTCTTTTCACTAGCGGTGGTTGTTGGTGTATTAGTCTGAACAAGTAATTCTTTATTGAAATAGCCAATTAGAAGACGTACCTCTTCGCATTGAGAATAATTGGATTTGATTGATTCATCTGCTGAATCTAGAGAACAGGTGAGCATTGATTTTAGAGATTGATAATGCGCATTAAATTGTAAAACGGAATCGATTATCTCCCTGACTTGTTTTATTTTTTGATCCGGTGGTTGAAGGTTCCAGGCTTCCAATTGCTCTGCCATTTTTTCAATTCTATCATAAACGGTAAAGAATTTTCTTTTGGAAATACTATAGAATGGATTTCCAAATTTGTTAATGATATTAAAGCCTTTGAACGCTTCTGCAAGTTTCCTAATCGCAGGAGTTAAAATTGAATCTAATGAAACCCGGGTTCTTGCATTGGAATTCTCAATTTTATTGATCAATTCAATTTTGGAAATCCATTCATTGCTCTTGACAATTTGCCGGCGATAATTTGAGGATTTATTCTGGCAAGCAATAATTTCATTTTTAAGATCTTTTCTGCTTAATTTTTGACCAGTGGTTTCGTTTTCAGTATCATATAACTTCTTTTTTATGTCTAAGACCCTTATACAGTCATCCTGTATAAAGTTGATCTGTTTGGAATCAACAATCTTATTTTGTTTTAAAATTTCCAGGTTTATTATCATCTGGTCAATGCGAAATAGTAAGGTATCTATAATCCCTTGCAGTTTTGCAATTCTTTTATCTTTCTTGCAGGGAATCTTTATTGTTTCGCAAGGTTCAACATTAACATCCCTGTTGAGTATGAGATACCCCGCAGCAGGAACAACTTCCTTCGGAGAAAGTTCATACAACAGCAGATCACGGTAAATTTCATCTGCATAAATGTTCTTTACATCATCCTTTTTATCACAAGTTGAATCGGCCGGTTTTACTTTTTTTGCAAGTTTGGTGATCGTGGATGAAAATGATTTCCTGAATACATCGACCGACTCACGATAGAAAAAAAATGGTACCCCCGAATCATTTTTACTGTCTCCGGAAAATACTGTTACTTTTATGGGTCCATTGACCTGCTTGATAGCCTCGATGGAATAGATGCAATTTCCGATTGAGAAAATGTTCCTGTAGGGTTCCTGGGCGAATGCCTGCTGTACGAAGCAAAACAGGCAAACGATGATAAATTTTTTCATTTTTTTGATTTTTACCGGTTAAAATTGTCTCCTTTTCTTGATTTGTCATATTACTAAAGCGGGATGAGTTTCCCGGTGCCGGTGATATTTGATTTTATTTCGGTTGGGTTTCCCTTGAACCAGATGTTGCCGCTGCCGGTAAGGGTTACATTGAGCAGATCTGATACATTTACAGAGATATCTCCGGCACCGGTCAGACTGGCATGAACAGTATCCGCGGGGACTTTGAGCAGGTCGATGTTGCCACTTCCGGTGTTGGTCAGGTTGGCTGTTTTCACCTCGCTGATACTGTCGCAGAAAACGTACCCTGGTCCGGTCATGTCGATTTTAAGGTAACTGTAGCGGACATGCCGGAGGTTGATGGTTGCTGTTCCAACAATGTTGCAATGGAGGAAGTTTCTTACCAAAGAATCACGGAAGTTCAGAACGATCGATGCGGGGGTATAAACATTGATGTAACTGACATCCGGTGCGGTAATTCTCATTTTGATGGGAGGATGGTTTTTCAGGATCTTGTTTCCTTTCATCCTGATGATCAGATTGCCTCCCTCGACATTGGTTTCGATATCATCCGCTATATTTGATTCGGCACAGAAAGTAACTTTATAGGGAGTATCTACCTTGGCTGTATCGACATCCGGTAAAACGAAATCCACATCGCAATTCATGGCCAGGATGATGCCATTGAAGGGATTCAGCGCCCGTGAATATGGAATAATGTCACCGGTTCCCTTGATCTTCTCACAGGAAGAAAAGATTGCGCAAGTTACCAGGAGTAACAATGCCATTGCTGATTTTTTCATAACCGTTGATTTGAAATAAAAGTTACTATTTCTAAACAGTTGCATTATCCATGAGTCTGACATTGGTGATCAGCCCGAGAACCGGCTCGTCTTTTTTGCCGTTTTCGGTGATGAAAACATCCTGGCACTCCTTCATGGCGTCCATGGCTTCTGTTTTCTGATGGGTTATTGTTATTATCGTGTTTTATTAATGTACGGTTATCTTGTTTCAGTTTGCGATGTTTGAAAAGAAAGTCTCAACTTCTCAGTAGTCTGTGACCTTCTATCTGTTTTTTCATTGCCGTTGTGACCTTGCTGGCCAGACAGCAGTTTAGCCCCAGGGAACCGGCGATTTTTAACGCGGTTTTGTAGTTTGGAAAGAGATTCGGAAGGATTTTTCCGATCCTTTTTCGGATATCCTTGCGATAGCGGTTAATGTCGGCTTCCCTGATCCGTGGCCAATCTCCCCCGCAGGAGAAAACCGGCATGTAGGGAGCTTGTGTCGGGGTCGAAAAAAGAGGGATGATCGGCAGATTTTTTTTGTTGCCATTCACCAGGAATTTATCCAGGTTTCTGACCTCTTTATAACCTGAATCGATAATCTTGTTATGGGCTTCCAGCGGAACATTGAAGTGATACCGGAGAAATTGTTCGCAGTTGGCTCTTCCGAGGAAAAAATCATGGATACGGAACTCCTTGTTCAAAAAGCCGCCAAATCCTCCCAGTGACCCGCAGGCAATGGCACCTGCCCCCTGAACCGGATTATTTTCCATATTTTTAAGTCCCGGAAACCTTCTTTTCGGGGCGATAATGTACTGTCCCGAATCGTTTGAATCCATGGCATTGATCAGGTTTTCGGGCTTGATCCGCAATTGTCCCATCATGGCTTTGATGGTTGATTTGGTCACTCCCATCAGCGAGTCGTCAGTTTCGCACGATGTTTTTTCGCTGGGGAAGGGATCGATCATCAGGATGGTGCTTTTAAAGGTTTCGTAACGCTGATAATCCCGCTGCAGGCTCTCTTGTACTGTTTTTCCTTCACCTGTGACCGAATTCAGCAGCAAACGAACCAGTTCAAACGGCTCGTTGTTGATCAGTCCACCATCAATGTTCAGTGTTGGCCAGGGGGTTTTTGTGGCAAATGGTTGCCGGGCAATTCCGCTGATCCATGGATTTGAATTGATATCCCTGTCGCTTCTCACCACCTGCCGGGCTTTTAAACCGATGGGGAAGGCGCCGGTCGCCATGGCTGCATCACGGGCGATGCCGGTATTCAATCCGGTCGAAAAAGAGAGCGGGATCCAACCGTTTTGAGGGGTGACACAATTCAGTTCATCCCAGATGAAGCAGGCATAATCGTTGTGTTTTTCGAGGAAATAGTTATTTCCGGTCGGATTGTCGGCACGAAAGGCGATGTTGTAAGAGAAGCCTTCGAGGTTGGTAAGTGTAACAAACAATTTCAGGAAGGTGTCGATGTAAGGGCGGTTGACGCGCGGTCCATCCACCTTGACCACCCTGGCTGCAATCTCATCGATGAAATCGGAGTTGAGCAGCGATTGCACTTTGTTATTTTTTATGTCGGAGTTGCTGAGCATTAACGGGAACATGTCGTCACGGGTGAGGTCAACCCAGGAGTGATAGAATTTATTCCAGGGTATTCTTTGGTTGATGTCGCCAGTTGCCAGTGATCTCACGGGCTTGACCGGATCGTTGAGCGCTCCGGCAGCCATGATGGCGGTCATTCCTCCGGCCGAAGAACCGCCCATGACCGGTATCACTACACGATGCGTGGGAACATCTTCCTGACCACGGCGTTTCTCCCATTCCTCAAGGGCTTCAACCAGGTAATCCATCACTCCTGCAGTATAAGCTCCGGCCGATATGGCTCCGGCCATGCAAAGGCCTATGTATATAGTATTATCATTGGTACTCATGCCAGTAATTTAAGGTATTGATCGTGAAAATATCTTGAAAGAAAATATTCGATGTTCTGGTAGGCCAGCTTGTTGATCAGCTGATCGGTGGTGTATCCATGTTTCAGACCATTGATATCCTCAATGGAAAAGAGCTCCCGGGTGAAGGTGCCCGCGTAAACATCGTCGCCAGCTCCTCCGGGGTATTCAATGGGCTCCTGTCCATCAAGGACATCCCTGATTGTTTTAAACAAATCGTTGTAAGTACTGACACTGTCGAACGAATCGAGGGAGTTTATCATACCGTCGAAATCGCTCCCCAGGCAAACGTGGTTCCACCCGTCAGAACCGGCGATCTGAACAATGTGCAGGATGTTCGCCAGAACGCATTTGGCATAAAATTTTGAGGCCGCCGGACTTTTTGATCCATAGTTATTTTTGATCTTTTTCATCAACGACTTGTTTACCAGTCGTCCTTCTTCCATCATGATGCCGATCAATCCGTCCGAGGTACAGATTTTCAGGATGTCCTCATTGAACAGGTTTATATCCGCTGTGTTGAAGAATTCGTGTTTTTCTGCTGACCCGGAATCAATCCCGGTAACGGCTGCATGACTGGCCAGGATCGGCACATCTGAAAAGTTCAGCTCGTCAAGGATCTCATAATACCTTTTTCTGGCTATGGGACTGAAATGCTTCATGTCGATCAGTATTCGCCGGCCATCGACCGTTCTTTCCAGGAGAAGGGAGATGGCCATTTCACCCAGAAAGGTGATCGTCTCATTTTTCCCTTCCGATTGGTTCAGCAGAAAAATATCGATGCTGGAGGCATGTCCGGCGAGCAGGTTCCAGAAATGGTGCGAAAAGGTTATATAGAGTGGTGCATGGGTCCCTCTGTTTCCCCAGCTTTTCATTTTCCGGATATTGGCGGTCAGCATCTCCTGGTACAGTTGCCTGTTTTCCCACGACAACTCCTTAACAACATCTGCTGTGCATCGGATCATGGTTTTATAATCGGGGAATGAAAGAAGGCTGTGTGCCCCCTCCACGCACAGGATGAGGCCGATCTCTTTACTGGCAATGCCAGCTCTTCCCTGCAGGTTTTTTGCTTTCCATAACTTGTAATCCATGAAGTCAATCAGAATCCTCATCGGGCGGGAAATATCCATGGATTCCCGTTCAACAAAGTAATATTCCCTTTCGAGCCTGTTAAAATAATTGACGGGGAGGTGATCCTTCTCAATGACTTCGAAAAACATGTTCTCCAATGTCTCCTCGGAAAAATTGGTGAGGCAACGGGCAATTTTTTTCCTCCTGTTTTTACCGATAAAAAACTTCCCGATATCCCTCATGTCAAACCAGGGCAATTCCACCGGATACAGCGCGTTGAACAGCAGAAGCACATTGCTGTCGAAACATTTCTGAAGGTTTGTCTGAGAGTACTTGGTCATCTCCTTGATGGCGCAATCGAGGAGCGGGTTTCCACAGGATTTGATCTCCGCGTACTCTTTCCACATATTATCCCAAACACCATTCTCAAGTGAATGGGATGGCTTCATACCCGGATGAACATGCAAGTCAGCAAAAAATAATGGATTCATGATTGCCTATAATATTTATGATTCGATTGACATTCTTTTGGTATACTTAATTATCCTGAAAATGCATAACATTTTTCATGAACACTGTACGATTGAGTTTGCAGTTCGTTGCAAACCTCTGCAGTCGAAGTATAATTAATGGTTGTGATAGCAAATGAAATGCTTTTTTTTGACATTACCAAAAATCTGATCCTAAAAATATTAAAAATATTTTGTTGTGTTTTTATATACAAAAATTATGCCAAAAATTCAAGTATATGATATTTAAATATATATGATTTTGAATTATTGACCAGGTGTCAATAAATTAGACACTTGTGTGTAAAAAAATTATACAGCATCCAAATGCTATTTTTCAGGAAACTTTGAATTTTTATCGCTGTTGGATATTATTTTATTTACTTTTACCGGGTACAAGATTTTTTTTGTGGAAACCCGGATATCTGCCATCTCTTTTTTTTCACACCATAACATACATGAAAATCGGGTTTGCAACATTAAATCCCAGGTTCCTTGCGTTATTGCCGGAACCAGGTATTTTTTGCGTAAGAAGACCGGTCATTTCAGGAAAAATTTGCACCCGAAAAAATGGTGGTATTGCACTTTTTGCTGTGGCATGGCATTTTGGTTTATCGTTGGATTTGGTTATTCGGCGACCGGTCAGAAAGTGGATTGGCCGACCATCGTCCGGGAATATATCAACACCTATCGCGAAATAGCCATCAAGGAGATGATGGTTTACCGCGTTCCGGCAAGCATCACCATGGCACAGGGCATTATTGAGTCGAACGCCGGGCAGAGCAAACTGGCGACGGAAGCCAACAATCATTTTGGGATCAAATGTCACAAGGATTGGTTTGGGAAGACCTATTACATGGATGATGACCACCGGGATGAATGTTTCAGGAAGTATGGCAACCCTGAAGAGTCGTTTCGGGATCATTCCTACTTTCTTACGCAACGGGAACGGTATAAAAAATTGTTCGAGCTGGATGTGACCGACTACAAAGGATGGGCATTCGGGTTAAAGGCAGCGGGCTATGCCACGAATCCCGATTACGCGCAGATGCTGATCAATGCCATTGAGCGGTATGATCTGGCACGACTCGACGCGGCTGATTTTACTGGCCCATTTGGAAAGGAGCAAACAAACCTGGAAGAAGATTTTTCTAACCTCGAATGGGTTGAAAGGTTTATGGTGGTGGGAAAGGGTCCAAACAACCGGAAGTTATTTTCCAACAATGACCTTATGTTGACCATTTCCCGAAAGGGAGATAGCATGGAAAGCTTAAGCCGTGATTTTGATATTTCACCAAAGCGTTTGATGCGTTACAATGATTTAGCCGGCGTGACCCTTGTTGAACCTGGCCAGATCATCTATCTGGAACCTAAGCGTCGTGCAGGCGCTGCCACTGCCCATGTGTTAAAGAGCGGTGAGTCACTTTATCATTTGTCCCAGCTTTACGGAATAAAACTGAAGATGATCTATAAACGGAATAACCTGGAGGAGGGAAGCTCCATTCCGGCTGGGAAGGTTCTCTTACTGCGATAGGCGATAGCTTCGGATAAATTTCCCGTTTCCAACGATCAGACTGAGGGGATATCCCTCACCTAACCTCCCGATATCAAAAGCTGTTGTGCCGCGAATACCCGATTCCATTTCACGGTATCCATTTTTATCGAACAGGTAAAGTTCACGGGTCTCAGGGGCTACAATCCCGATCATGGTTTTTCCATCCGGTGATTTGATCACAAAGGGAGGAGAGGAGATTTCCCGGCGAAAGGCATAGGAAAAAACCAGCTTATAGGAGCGGTTATAGTAATAGATGTTGTTTTTATCGAGGTAAATGAATTCCGGTTGTCCATTCCCTGTTATATCTTCATAAAAAAACCAGTGTGAAGGGCTGAAGAGGTTCATGGTGACTTCGGATGTTTTACCATTCTCCTGGATAAAAATGGCTTTTCCTTGTTGGTCGGTGGTGACGAAAAGGCCTCTTTTATTGGATCTGTTCAGGTATAGTCCCGAGTTGGGCGACAGCTGCAATTTTGGATTCAGTTCCATCCGCGGTTTTCCCCTGCGGTCGACGATGAATGTTTGACCGGTTTTACCTGCAACGATCAGATATTCCTGCTTGTTGTAATTCCTGTACTCTACCGGTTTCAGGATCTCTTCCAGGGCATTTGGCCGCTCCCATCCCGTTATGGATAGACCATCGAGGGAAAATTTGTACACCCTGTTATCCATAAATGCAACCAGTACCCGGTAATCGCCGTTCCTGTTGTAATCCACGAGGGTCAATCCATTGGTGGCATGCAGGGGAAATCGCATGGGATAGCGGTCGGCAAACTGTCCGTCTGAACGGATCAGGTACAGATGGGTGTCGGTATTGAACAGGAAATAAAGGGAGTCGCTTCCTTTCAGGAGAATCGGATGGATCTCTCCAAGCGGTTTTCCCATCAGGTGTAACTTCCACCCCAGGATTCCGTCGGAGTGAAAAAGGTAGAGGTTGTTGGCAATGTCGGTGACCAGCACGGATGGGGACCGGCCTTTGGTTTTTGGGATGATGAGGGGACGGCTGCTGACGGTTGTATCGAGGACTGCCTGCCATTGCAAAGGACCCTCCTGTTCCGGATTGGGATTGAATCGCATAAAAAGGGTAGAATAAAACATTCCCTCCTGGTTATTGAACTGAAAGGCCAGCGATTCGAACTTCTTGATGCTGTCCATCATCGGGGTCAACTGTTCGGCGAGGTTCTGATTGAGCATTTTTTTCAGGCCGGAAAGGGAGTTGCTCGTATTGAAATAGCAGAATACATTCGATTTGTTCGACATGTTATTGGTAAAATCGAGATATTCTTTGCTTTTTGCCAGGGTATTTCCCGTCTTAAAAGCTTCGATCAAAAGTGAAAGGTCTCTTGAATCCTGGCTGAACATAAGATACCCGTTCAGGAAGGTAAAATACCGTGCATTCACTTTTCCGAAGAGGTCACCGAAAAGGTAAGGCAGAAGTCCCGGGATCGGGCAATGATATATCTTCTGTTTTCCTGATGTGACTGAATCCACACGTAATCCCAGCGTATCGGCAAGTGACAGCAGGTTCTCCCTGGCTTGAAGGGTATCTTTTACCTTAAAACCAGCGTAGGTTTTCCCACCGGGATTACGCGTATCCTCTATTACAAACAGGCAGGCTTCATTTCCTATCCATGGCAGAATATAGTCCTCAATCGAAACAGGGGACTGTTCAAACTGTGAAAATGCCGGAGTGGTTGAGCCAAGGTAGGTCTCTTCCCGGATTGTTTTTGCCTGGAAGCGACGGATAAATTTTTTCGGATTATCCAAACCATAAAATGTCAGGTAGGAAACATCAGCAGGGATAACGGAGGTAATTTCGATCTTTTGAGGAACCTGGTCGGAAAAGAGGGAAAGGAAGTGCAGGTTGCTATCGGAGGCGACCGTGTATCCGTTGAGCAGCAATTCATCTTTTTTAATGATTACATCCAGTCCGCTCCAATCGGCAAAACAAGAGAATTTCAGAAGGTCGGGCAAGTTCTCGTCGCGGATGATTTTAGAGATAACCAGCGAGAAGAACCTGTAGTTGATGTAGATGTTGGCATCCACTTTTTTTCCGGAGGTGGATTCCACCCTGCGGAAGGCAGAGGATGCTGCAAGAGAAGTATTGAGGGAAAGCCTGTCGATGGCTTTTTTAACCAGGTTCGAGTGAAAGCTCCCCATGAAAATCCCTTTCAATACAGCAAAATAAAATGGATCGTGTGAACCCTTCAATTGTATCCGGTGAATCCGGGTTGCAGCATAGGGAGTTTCGTTGATCCGGGCTTCTTCTGCACCTGCATGCCGTATGAAATCAAGTATATAGGATTCGGGATTCGATCCAGTGACAGAAGAGAGGTACAAGGCTCCGAAGGAGCTCCTGCCGCTAAGTGTAATGGAAATGATAACATTGTATTGTTGCAGGATCTCGTTGATCTTTTCGTTTTTCCTGCTGGTAGAATCCAAAAACTGGATCTCATTGCGAATGGAGTTAACCCCGGGAAAGTGGGAAAGGGATTTCCAGAGCAGGTTGGAGCGGTTCAGCTCTTTCCAGAGGTTGCCGGCTTTGTTGAGTTTAATGATCAGCGCTGTATTCCCGGGAATGGCATTGAAGGGAGATTCGGCAGGGCGCTGAAATTTCTGGTAGAGCTGATACCCGAAATAGCAGAATCCTGAAAGGACAACGACCGCGGCAAGGGCAAGTAGGGTTATTCGGATGTTTTTCATCGATAGGATATCCTCTGGATAAGCCTCGTCAAAGGTAGGGTGAAGTAACGGTATTCGGTTGAAAAAGTTTTGAACTGATTTAGCAGTTTTTGTTAATTGAGGTTGGTTTATTTCTCGACGCAAAAGGTTCACGAAAAATTTCTCTCTTTACCATGGGAGCCTGAGCTGCTCCGCGAGCCGGAAGCTCCTGCGGTGAAGATCACAGATTCCGAAACGGGCAATGGCTTCCCGGTGCTTTTTGCAGGGGTATCCCTTGTTGTGGAGCCAGTCGTAATGCGGGAAATGGTCGTGAAGCTTCTCCATGAATTCATCCCGGTGGGTCTTGGCCAGGATGGAGGCGGCAGCAATGGAAAGGTACTTGCTGTCGCCTTTTACGATACACAGATGGGGGATCTTTAGATAGGGTTTAAAGCGGTTTCCATCGATCAGTAAAAGTTGCGGCCGTTTGGAGAGTTGCCCGACCGCCTTGTGCATGGCCAGATAGGATGCATTCAGGATGTTGATTTCATCAATGATTTGTGCATCGACTGATGCAACGGACCATGAAAGAGCTGCCGATTCAATGACCGGGCGCAAAGCATCACGTTGCTTTTTTGTCAGTTGCTTGGAATCATTGAGAAGTTCATTCCGGAAATTTTTAGGAAAAATGACGGCAGCGGCAAACACCGGACCGGCCAGGCAACCTCTGCCGGCTTCATCACAACCGGCTTCCAGCAGGTTTTCGGTATAGTGGCTTAGCAGCATAAGCAGTAATCGGTACTAATGAAGTAAAAGGTCATGCACCAGGAGGTTATTGAAAAGAACAACCAGGAAATAAGCCAGCAGGATCATTTCCATGACCACGGTTTTTTTAAACCCGGTCAAGGCTGATGTGATGACGAGTGTGAAGACAGGGGCAAACAGCATGGGTTGATATATGGTCAGAGACCTGGAATAGGCAAAGGACAGGAGGGCAAAGAAATTGATCCAGAGGAAAATGGAGGTCTTGGCCCGGATCTCCACGGTTCTTTCTGCACCTGCCCCCCGGTTTTTTACCAATCCATACAGGGCAATCATCAGTGTGAACGCGCTGATAACAATAAAATCGGGTTTAAAGGGGTTGGGATACACCAGGATTTGCCTGTAAAAATCTCGGTATTCGAGGATTTTTTCAGTCAACTGGTCAGTCCAGAAATAACCGGTAAAAAGAAAAATAAAGGGGGTAAAAAGACCAATCAGGGAACTCATCCACTCCCTCCATCTGCCGGAACGGAAAATAATGAAGCTGATGACCACAAAGGCAAACCAGAGCAGAAAAGGGAGATAAAACATGGTGGCAACGGCCGTAAAGAATCCGGCGGCATAGACATGATCGAGGTGTTCGGGTTTATTGTAGGAACGGAGCAGGTTGTCCAGCATGAAAATAAGCAGGAGAACCACGATGTTCAAAGGATTCAGGATAAGCATCTCAGGATAAAAACTCATCAGAACCAGGAATACCAAGGCGGAGAGGGAGGAGTTTTTAAGCACCAGTTCATGTTTGGTCAGGATTTGTGTCAGCCAATAAGCCTCGGTCAGAACCAGAAAAAAACCCAGGATGGTGGCAATCCGGGGAGTTTCGTGCAGAATTTCATACAATATGGCATAAAGGGGAGAGGGACCATCAGGAGGAGGCATGACCTGAGGGGCAACGAATGCGGGCAACCAGAGGGCAAGACCAATAATTCCAATACTAAAATACTGACCGGCAAAACTCGATTTGAAGAAACGTATGTACATAATTACAGGTCGAACCCAATGTCTTTTCGATAGTATTTTCCTTCAAAAGTGATCTTTTCCGCGTTTTCGTATGAAAGTGAAAGAGCCTCCTTCATCGAGCTGCCAAATGAGGTAACGGCCATAACCCGTCCGCCATTGCTCTCAGGCTTACCGGTTGCGGGATTGAGGGCTGTGCCGGCATGAAAAACCATGCTTCCGGTCAGGTGGTCCTGAATGGAGATAATTTTTCCCTTTTCATATTGATCCGGGTATCCTTTTGACACGAGCATGACCGTGGCGGTGTACCGGGGATCAATGGCAACAGTTACACGATTGAGTGTTTGGTTACCAACAGACATGAAAAGCTCCACCAGGTCATTCTGAATTCGTGGAAGGATGGATTCCGCTTCGGGATCACCCATCCGGCAGTTGTATTCGATGACAAAGGGATCTCCACCGACATTCATCAACCCAAAGAAAATGAAGCCACGGTAATCGATTCCCTCTTTTTTCAATCCTTCGATGGTTGGGCGCATGATCCGGGATTCGACCTTGGCCATGAAGGCATCGTTTGCAAAAGGTACCGGGGATACCGATCCCATTCCACCTGTATTGGGTCCGGTATCTCCTTCGCCGATCCGTTTGTAATCCTTTGCTTCGGGCAAGATCAGGTACCCGTTTCCGTCGGTCAGTACAAAGGCAGAAACCTCAATACCCTGAAGAAATTCTTCGATCACGACTTTTTGTGATGCCGGCCCAAACTTTGAATCCTGCAGCATGGATGTAAATTCGGAAACCGCTTCTTCGAGGGATGGACAAATGATCACTCCTTTGCCGGCAGCAAGTCCGTCGGCCTTGAGGACGTAGGGAGGTTTCAATGAACCAAGGAACTGAATTCCTTCATTGATGGTAAGGGTTTCGAATGTTTTATAACGGGCGGTTGGAATCCCGTATCTGACCATGAATTGCTTGGCAAAATCCTTGCTCCCTTCAAGCTGTGCTGCTCTTTGAACGGGTCCGATAAGCGGGATTTCATGCAGGTCGGGATCGGCCAGGAAGAAATCGTGAATTCCTTTAACCAGCGGATCTTCGGGTCCGACGATAACCATCTGGATGGCATGATCCAGTATAGCTTGCTTTATGGCAGAAAAGTCGTTGACCCCGATGGCCAGGTTTTTCCCAATGCCGGCGGTACCGGCATTGCCCGGGGCGATGTACAGGTTATCAAGCAGGGGACTTTGCGCAAGTTTCCATGCCAAGGCATGTTCTCTTCCCCCCGAGCCAAGCAGAAGTAAGTTCATAAAAAATCAGGATTTAACAGCTTTTTCGATGGATTCCCACAGAAGGTCAGCAGTTTTCTGCCATGTAAACAGGTCTTTCCTGCGCCGGCCACGCTCGACCAGATCATGGCGGATCCGGTCGTACTGATAGGTTTTGTAAAGAGCTTCAGCAATGGAATCCGGATTGAAGGGATCCACGTACAGGGCAGCATCACCGGCTACCTCCGGCATGGAGGTCACATTGCTCGTGATAACCGGAGTGTCGCAACGGAAGGCCTCGAGAATCGGGATGCCAAAGCCTTCGAAATAGGAGACATAGGTAAGGGCGAGGGCAGAACCCAGCACTTTTGACAGCTCCCCGATGTTCAAACGCCCCGTAAAAACAACATCATCAGAAAAGATCATCCCGTTGAATGCAACATCGATATCACGGGTCCACCATTTTTTAGCGCCGACGATAACCAATTTCACCTCAGAGGGATTTGATTTCTTAAAGAGGTCGAAGGCGCGGAAGAGGTTCACCAGGTTTTTGCGGGGATGAAGCGACCCGATAAAAACAAAATAGGGGGCTCCGTCGCTAAACTCCTCCCGGGTTTGTTGTTTTTCCTCAGAAGACAAGGGATGGTAGTCATCGTGGGCGCCATCGTAAACAACATCGATTTTTGATGGGGAGACATGGTATTGTTTTACAATATCCTCTTTGGAAAAGGCAGATACCGAGGCGATCCGAACTGCCTTTGCAGCATATTTCGGGAAATAGGTGCGGTAATACCTTCGTGTCCAGTAAGGTATATCTTCCGGATAATGTTCAAAGTTCAGGTCATGGAAAACGGCCATGCTTTTCACCGGCGTTTTCAGCGACAGGAATCCGTCGGGCGAAAGGAAAAGGTCGGGCTTGAGTTTTTCCAACAGTTTGGGAATGACCATCTCAAACCAGACATAATACAGAACAGGATGTCTTGCCTGAGGAAACTGGATGATGGGAGTGATGTTGTCGGAAAACAGAAATTCGGGATCGTATTCCCGGTCGAAGATGAAAAAGAAATGATGTTCCGGATGCTGAGTGGTGATGCGCTTCAGTGATTCATAGGTAAACCAGCCGATCCCTTCCAGTTTATTTTGAATGAGTAACCGGGTATTGACAGCAATGTTCATTAATTTTCTAACTTTGTGGCAAATATCAGAATTTTTTTTTGAAGTTGTCATTTAGTTCCTGTATACGTAGGAATATCATTTTATCTTTATAAATGCAGCGAAAATTCCTCACCAATCTTGGTTTACTGCTCGCGCTTAATCTGCTTATCAAGCCTTTCTGGGTTTTTGGTATTGATCGTACCGTCCAGAATATGGTTGGAGTTGCCGATTTTGGGTTCTATTTTATTATCTTCAATTTTTCATTTCTTTTCAACATTCTCCTGGATCTTGGCATAACCAATTTCAATAACAAGAATATTGCGCAAAACAGCCAGCTGCTGACGAAGCATTTTTCGGGAATACTGGTGGTCAAACTTTTATTGGCCATCCTTTACTTCCTGATCACCTTTACCATTGCACTTATTCTCGGGTACAATATGGATCAGTTGAAATTGCTTGCTCTTCTGGGGTTCAATCAATTCCTGATTTCTTTTATTCTGTACCTGCGTTCCAATGTCTCCGGGTTGCTCCATTTCCGCACCGATAGCCTGCTATCCGTACTTGACCGGGCATTGATGATTCTCTTTTGCAGCGTCCTGATATGGGGTCATGTGACCACCACACCATTCCGGATAGAATGGTTTGTATATTCTCAAACGGCAGCCTATGCCCTCACCGCACTCATTGCCTTCCTGGTTGTGGTAAAGAAGGCAAAATTCAGGAGATTGAACTGGAATTGGCCATTCATTCTGCTGATCATCAAACAGAGCTTTCCATTTGCCTTGTTGTTTCTTTTAACAACCTTCAACAGCCGGCTTGATCCGGTCATGCTCGAGAAGTTGCTGCCAAACGGGATCGGCAACCAGCAGGCCGGAGTTTACGCCACCGGCTTCCGTATCCTGGATGCCGCCAACATGATCGCCTATCTCTTCTCTGTGTTATTGATCCCGATTTTTGCCAAAATGATCAAGAACAAGGAGTCCATTGAAAGGATGGTGAAACTTTCGTTCACCCTGATCATCACATTTGCCATACTGATTGCCATTGGATCATATTTTTACAGCTTCGAATTGATGCGATTGCTTTACCATACGCATATCGAGGCTTCAAAAGAGGTCTTTCAATTGCTGATGTTCAGCTTCATCTTTGTCTCATCTTCCTATATTTTCGGAACATTGCTAACGGCTAACGGAAACCTTAAAACCCTTAATTTCATCGCATTTGGAGGATTTATTATCAATTTCGTCCTGAATGTTGTTCTGGTTCCGCAGATGCTCGCTGTTGGATCAGCTGTTGCAGCCCTTTCCACGCAGCTTTTTATGGCAATAATACAAGTCATCATGGCCCAGCGAATTTTCAAATTCAGGATCAATTTTCATTACCTGTTCACACTGATCATTTTCATCGTTGGCGTCATTGCCTTGAACATGCTCTCCAAAGTATTCCCCATCCGCATTTCATTCATTCCAGACACCCTCTCCTGGTTACCCAGCTTCAGTCTGATGTTGTTGGGTTCCGCCATTTTAGCAGGACTTCTGAGATTGTGGAATTTCAGGTCATTGCTGAAGATAGTACGTGAAGACCATTGATTAATTTGCACTTCCGGGTAACTTCTTCTTTGACATTTCGTAAAATTACCTACCTTTGACCATTAATTTGATTTTCCCCATATGTCCAATGAAATAAAAAAGGGAGAAGATTTCGATTCCTCCAACATCGTCATCTTTCTGTATAAGTGGCGTAAACCCTTATTTATTGTTATGGTTATTGCACTGGTGGGTTCGTGGTTCTTTTCGTGCCCATGGTTCATTACACCCAAATTCAAATCTACGGTAATTCTCTTTCCTGCCAGTACGAGTTCTATTTCAAAAGCTTTGCTTTCGGAACAGACCGTTAAGGGGCAGGATCTTACTGCTTTTGGTGAAGATGAACAGGCGGAGCAGTTACTTCAGATTTTAAACTCCAATAAAATCAGGGATAAAGTCGCTCAGAAATTCGATCTCATGAACCATTACGGGATTGACAGCAGTTCAAAATACAAGTATTCAAAACTGTTTAAAGAATACGAACGGAATATCACCTTCAGGAGAACGGAATTCATGGCAGTTCAGATCTCGGTATTCGATAAAGACCCGCAGATGGCCGCGGATATTGCGAATTCCATTGCCGATTTACTTGATTCCACCAAGAATGAAATGCAACGTCAGCGTTCGGTGAAGGGTTTCAGGGTCGTGGAAACAGAATACAACACCCTGAAAGCAGAGGTCGATCGCATTGTGGATTCGCTGGTCGTACTGGGAAGTCTCGGGGTAAACGATGTGGAGTATCAATCTCAGGTTCTCAATCAGCAAATGGCCATAACCATTATGAATGGTAACAAAACTGCACAGATTGCCCTCCAGAAGAAACTTGACATTCTTGGGAAGTATGGCGGTATCTACATGTCGCTGAAGAACTCGCTTGAATTTAAAACCGAACAACTGACGCTTCTGCAATCGAAATACAAGGAGGCCAAGGTGGATGCAGAGGAAAATCTCCCGCAGAAATTCGTGGTCAGTGATGCATATAAAGCGGAACAGAAATCCTATCCTATCCGCTGGCTTGTTGTTCTGGTTTCTATTGTATCTGCTTTGTTTCTGGCCATCATCGTGATCATGATCATGGAAAAAATTTCAGCCTATAACACGCATAAAAAATTTCAGCTGGGTTAACCGGAATACTAAAATATCGAAGAGAATCAATGATTAATACTTAAGTTATGGACCACTTCTTCAACAGTAAAAACATCATCGATATCCTGGTCAAATGGAAAATTCAATTGACGGTCGTCGTAGTTGCGGCTATTCTGTTATCCATTTTCTTTTCCAGTCCCATCTTCATCACTCCGTTGTACAAGTCTAACGCGATTGTTTATCCCTCCAACATATCGCCCTATTCCGATGAAAACGAGACCGAACAGATGGTGCAAATGTTCCAGTCGAGGGATGTTCGCGACAGCATAATCAAAAAATTCAATCTGGCCCGTCATTGGGGAATTGATTCCAATTACAAGTATTTTCTTACCACCATCGACTGGGAGTGGTCGCAACGTGTACAGGTGGGGAAGACCCCATACGAAGCTGTGGAGATCGAGGTTTCTGACTACGATGCCCATGTGGCCTGCGAAATGACGAAGGCCATGATTGAATTCTACAACCTGAAGGTGCGCAGCCTTCATAAGGAGAAATTCGGAGAGGTACTGATCAATTACAAGGATATCATGGTCACCAAGAAAGCTTATCTCGATTCCCTTAAAAACCGTGTGGCGGAGTTGGGAACACAATTCGGAATTCTCGAGTACCAGGCTCAGACCAGGGAGGTAATGCGGGCTTATCTTCAGAACGGACGTTCCGCTGAAGTACTGCGCTATAAAAAGAACCTTGAGGCCAATGGCGGTGAGATGAAACTGCTCGAGGAGATGATCCGGGCTGAATCGGAGGCATACAGTACCATGAAGTTAGAATCTGACCGGGCCATGCTCGATTATAACCGGAAATACACCCATGCCAATGTTCTGAGTAATCCCTACCCTGCCGATAAAAAGGCCTATCCCATCCGCTGGTTGATCGTTGTTTTTTCAACCCTGGCAGCATTCTTTATGGCAATACTCATCATCGGTATCATTGAAAATGTGAAAAAGCCTACTCCTGTAGCGGTACATGAAGGATAAGATTGCAGAAATAAAGAGTTACCTGTTTGGCAGCAATGTGAAGATAACCATTCTTTACCTGCTCTGCACAGTATATATTTTGTCGAATTGTTATTTCGTTTACCGTGAGATTTATTGGTTACTCTTCCTGCCTGTTATTCTGGTCATTCTCTTCCTGTACTTTTATTCGCTGGATACTATCCTGTTGCTGATCACATTCCTGACTCCATGGGCGATCAACTTTACCCAGTTTGAGTTCAATGTCGGGATTTCCATCCCTTCGGAACCGCTGATGTTTGGAGTTTTACTCATGTTCATTCTCAAGTTGTTTTATGAAAATAACTTTGATCCCAATGTGTGGAGACACCCAATCACGATTCTGATCATTTGTCAATTGGGATGGATATTTATTACGAGTCTGACCAGTCAGATTCCCTTGGTTTCATTTAAATTCCTGCTGGCCCGTCTCTGGTTCATCATCCCATTTTATCTTTTTGGCATCCATCTTTTCAGAAAGGTAAAAAACATGCGTCTCTTTTTTTGGCTTTATGCCATTTCACTGGTTGGAGTTGTTTTTTATACTACATACCATCATTCTACCTGGGGATTTGATGAACAGGCAGGGCATTGGGTTATGGAACCGTTTTACAACGATCATACAGCCTATGGGGCAATTTTAGCGCTGTACATTCCGGTTTTCAGCGGTTTTTTCCTGTGCAAGTCCTATTCCGGCATCACCCGGTTTTTTGCTTTTGCGGTTCTCGGCATTCTGCTGATGGCCCTGGTGCTCTCATTTTGCCGGGCTGCATGGGTAAGCCTGGCCATGGCCGTTATGGTGCTGATGATCGTACTTTTCCGCATCAAATTCAAGTGGATTGCTTTTACCGCAATAATCCTGGGGTTACTGTTCTATCTTTTTCAATTTCAGATACTCGACAGGATGGAGAAAAACAAGCAAGGGACCTCGGCCAACTTTGCCGAGCATGTTCGTTCCATCTCCAATATCTCCACCGATAACTCCAATTTGGAGCGGATCAACCGCTGGCAATCAGCCCTGCGGATGTTTGATGAACATCCGGTTCTGGGTTTTGGACCCGGTACTTACCAGTTTGAATATGCTCCCTACCAGCGGTCGGAAGAAAGGACCCTGATCAGTACAAATGCAGGTGATAAGGGAAATGCCCATAGCGAATACATTGGTCCGATGGCGGAACAGGGTTTACCCGGAATGCTTTTCGTGGTTGCCCTGGTGGCGCTGACAATCGTTAAGGCCATGAAGGTATACCGGAAAGCAGATACCCCGGAGGTGAAGATGATCAGTTTGACCACCATGCTGGGTTTGATTACCTATTTCATTCATGGAATCATGAACAATTTCCTCGATTCGGATAAGGCCTCTGTACCGGTTTGGGGTTTTATTGCCGTCATTGTAGCCCTTGAACTGTATCACTTGAAAAAGCCGGATACTCCACCGGAATTGACGAAATAATCCTGCCGATTCTATTGACCGAGATGATCCTTTTCTTAAGGGCGCTAAGACACTCTTTCACTCGGGGTAAAGATATATTATGATCAACGAAATATCTGGAATCAAAAGTATTTAAAAATGTTTACCAGGGGATATCACGATGAGAGTTTCAGCCATTGAATATCCTGATCGAATTTCCTCTAAAGTAATGTCAGATATTGTTCCCTCTGACTTAGCGAATGATAATTTTCATGCTTGCCAGCTGGTTGTTGGCAGTTAACCGGAGAAAATAAATGCCTTTTGGCATGTCCATGGTTTGATAGGCAATTTGATATTTTCCGGCCGGGAGTTTTGTGTCCACCACCTTTTGTATCTCTCTTCCCATGAAATCGTAAATATTAATCCTGACTGTGGCATCCATGGGTATCGTGTACTGGATTGTGGCTTGTCCGGATACCGGGTTAGGATACAGGAATAGGGAAAGTTCCCGGATGTCATTTGTATTTAAAGGTATGCCGACAGGAAACGGAGATTCTTGGTTGGAAAGGATTCCGCCTCCTTTTAAACCGGCCCAGCATACCTCTTCTGCAGGGTAGGAGATGGATTCAATTCCGGCGGAGGAGGGTAAGGTATCCGTGATCCAGGTGTTGTTTTCCAGGGTGAAAATGCAGTTAACGACGAAGGCATAAACCTGGTCAGGGGTCGGATGATGGATTCCTGAAGTCATCATGGATGGGATAGGGGGTTGGGAAACCCATTGCTGGCCATCCCAATGCCAGGCTTTTCCTTCTGAAGAACCGACGAGCCATCCCGACTGATAATTGGCAAAGGAAAGGGCTTTTAAGGAGGAGGATGGCGAAAATTGCACGTTCCACTGGCCGTTTGCATAGGCAAGTACACTTTGGGGAGATCCCCCGATCATCCATCCATGACTGGTGTCGGGGAAACAGATCGACTTCAGGCTGGTAAATTCGGGAAATTCTGTTACAGAAACACTGCCACCATTGAATTTAAATACCCTGGGTACATTTCCTGAGTGACTCCCGGTAGCATAGAGATTCCCTGCAGGGGTTGAATAGACGGAGGATATCCAAATGCTGATGGTATCGGTTAACAATTGCCAGTGGTCCACAGTGTAACGAAAGATAGCATATCTGGCGGTGGAGGAAACATAGGCTGAAGCAATGCCATTGGAGGAATCACAGAAATGAATATACTCCATATACTTCCCAGGGAAGATGGTATCAGTTCCCCATGTGCCGTTTTTGTATGCATAGATTTTATCCTCTCCTCCGATGAACCATCCATGGGCGGTATCTGGAAAGGATATCCGGATATTTCCCTCTGACATACTGTTGGATAACCGCCAGCCCGCTGTATCGTGATAAAAGATATTGCCATTCCCGGCAACCGCGTACAAATCGTTGGCATTGAGTCCTGCCATTGCAACCATGATGTTGTTGGGATGAAGTGATTGGGTCCAGACCGGAGAATGGTATTCCCAGGCTGATTGACCATCCACATTCATATAGCTTCCTCTTCCGCATACCCAGCCATGATCGGGCTGATCAAAATACAGGGCGGCAGGAGTGACCAATGGAAGGTAAGATGATGGATAGCTCCAGTTCGTTCCGTCATATTCAAGAATGATTCCATCACCATCAGCGCCTGTGGATCCACCCATCCAGCCATGCAGGGCATCGGTGAAATACAGGGTTGGCTCTGTGAACCCAAATAATCCGGCCGGCAGATCTTCGATCAGCCAGGCTGTTCCGTTGAACTTCATGATCGTACTGGATCCGGCAGCCCATCCATGGTTCTCATCGACAAAAAAGACATCTGTTAAAGGATGAAGAGCAGGTGAGGAAAAAATGCTCCAACTGGTGCCATCATAATGCAGGATGTGGTCTCCAACGGCCCATCCATTCGACGGGCTGGTAAAACTCACTTTGGCAAGTTGTCCCCAATACCCGGTATATTGCCAGATCCAATTGCCATTCTCATATTTCAGAATGGTTCCCGCATCACCAACTGCCCAGCCGAGGTTGTCATTTAAAAACCAGACCCCATTGAGGTTGGATGGGGTATTGCTCTCCTCCTTTTGCCATTGCACACCATCATAATGAAGGATTTTGCCCTGAACACCAGCGGCCCATCCATTGGTTGGAGAAACAAAGAATATATCGTTTAGTTCGATCCCATCAGGCGATGGATTGTGCCAGTACCATTGTGCAAATGTTGATAAGGTTGTGAAGAGCAACGTTATCAAAAGAAGAAATGTCCGTGTCATATTTTATTTCTTTAATATGGAGTCCACAAATATAATATAAAAAACAACAATAGTCAAGGTATATATCTGGAACCATTGCAGGTATATTGCCGTCGTGGAACGAAATCTGTTGAGATTAAGAAAAAGGGAAAAACGAATGGGAAAGCCGAAAGGTCTATAAAGAATTGCAGAAGCAACTACCTCTGTTCCCTCATGAAATCGGGGAGTTGTCTGAGGGCAGCAAGTTCCTTCCATTTTTTGCGGGGATCATCGGCAGGAATGCCCCAGTAGGTTTTTCCGCCTTCAAGGGATTTGTCAACGCCTGAAAGTGCCAGGACGATGGCTTTCTTTCCAATGACGAGATCTTTGTTAACGGAAACCCGGGCCCAGAGGATCACATCGTCCTCAATGACGGTGACGCCGGCAATGGCGCAATGGGCGCCGATGAGACAGTTACGTCCCACCCGTGTGTCGTGACCGATCTGAACATGGTTATCGATCTTGGTTCCCCAGCCGATGATGGTATCTCCGGATACACCCTTATCGATGGAAGTCAGTGCGCCAATCTCAACATTGTCTCCGATCACCACCCGTCCGCATGATTCCAGTTTTTTCCAGCCTTCAGCGCGGCGTTGGAAGTAAAATGCATCAGCGCCGAGAACCGCGCCCGAATGGAGGATAACATTATCCCCGATAACAGTATGGTCATAGATGCTCACATTGGCATGGATCAGGCAATTCTTCCCTATTTTAACATGGTTGCCCACAAACGTGCCTGGTTGAATTACACTTCCTTCACCGATTTCAGCAGTGGGGGAAACATTCCCTGATGCCTTTTCAAAGGGACGGAATTTCGTGGTCAGGAAAACGTATGCATCAAACGGTTTTTCACAGATCAGCACTCCTTTCCCTTCCGGGCAGGGAACCTCTTTGTTGATGATGATCGTGGTGGCTTTTGAATTCAGGGCTTTGGAATAATACTTGGGGTGATCAACAAAGGTAATATCTCCCGGTTCGACCATGTGAATCTCATTGATTCCTGTGATCAGATGATCGGGGTTGCCATGGAATCGTGCCTGTATCAGGGTGGCCAGTTCTGCGAGTTTGAGTGGAGCTGGGAATTTCATAGTCTTGTAAAATTTGCAAATTAACTGGCTTTAACGCGTTCCGAATAATCTCCGGTACGGGTGTCAACCCTGATGAGCTCTCCCGTATCAATAAACAAAGGAACTTTAACGATGGCACCGGTTTCAACAGTGCTATCCTTAAGGGTATTGGTGGCAGTATTGCCCCGCATCCCGGGTTCGGTATAGGTGATCTTCAGCACGACATAGGTGGGGAGTTCGCAGGTAAGAGCAGTTTCCGTATCGGCATGAAACAGGATTTCAACCTCCTGCCCCTCCTTAAGAAACTGGGGCGCATTGATGAGATCGGGAGAAATATATACCTGTTCATAGTTCTCTGTATGCATGAAATGATAACCAGAATCGTCTTTGTAGAGATACTGGTATTTTCTTCTTTCCACGCGTGCAATGTCGATTTTGACCCCGGAGTCAAAGGTATTTGAGATCACCCGCCCGTTCTTGAGATTCTTCAGTTTTGTACGAATGAAAGCAGGACCTTTACCCGGTTTCACATGTTGAAATTCGACAATGGTGAAAAGGTCGTTGTTGTATTCAATCACCAAACCATTTCTGATATCCGCAGTTGTAGCCATAAATCCTTAATTGATAATCAATTCTAAAAAGGCTGCAAAATTAGTCAAAATTCCTGAAATAAAAATCTTAATTTTGCCCGGGTAAAAAAGGATCGGATGGTTACGGCCATGAAAGAACTTCTGAAAAAATTGCTCGCATTCCTGAATATTTCCGTCACGCGGAACCAGAGGTACGATGCCGACACCCGGGCTATTCTTCGAAAGATTCTGAATCCGGATTCCAATGGGATTGACATCGGTTGTCATAAAGGAGAGATCCTCGACCTGATGCTGAAGTCGGCACCGCAGGGAAAATTGTTCGCATTTGAACCCATTCCTGTGCTTTTTCAGTCACTGGTATCAAAGTATATCTCCAATCCCAATGTCAGAATATTCAACACGGCTTTGTATGATACCAAGGGTACAACCTCTTTCCAGCATGTTGTGAATGCCCCGGCTTACAGCGGGATCAAAAAACGCGTGTACGACGGAAGACAGGTGAATATCAAACCGATCATGGTTCAAACCGATCTTTTGGATAATATTTTGCCTTCCGATGTTAAAGTTGACCTGATCAAGATCGATGTTGAGGGGGCTGAATTGCCGGTGATGCGTGGCAGTTTGGTTACCATCAGGCGGAACAGGCCTGTAATCATTTTCGAATGCGGCCTGGGGGCTTCCGAATTTTATGGAACGAAGCCGGACATGGTGTTTGATTTTCTGACGAACGACTGCGGTCTTTTCATCTCCACCCTGAGGGGTTTCCTGGCAGGTCCCTGTAATCTTTCCAGAGCAGAATTCAAAACTTTTTTTGAGACCGGCAGCGAGTATTATTTCGTGGCACATCCCTGAATTACGAGTCAGGAGTCAGGTATTAACAATTGCAGATAATTGTTTTTCCCTCCATTGTCAGAATTGTTCCATCTCTGGGCAGGGTCAATTGTACTTTTCGATCCGGATGATCTTATCGGCAAAGAAGGATTCGGTTTGATGGAGGTTGGAACATATGATAACCGTTCGGTTTCGTTTGAATTCCCCGATCATGTTGTGATACCATTCGATCCCTGCTTCGTCAAGGTTCATGGCAGGCTCATCGAGTAAAAGTAATGGGACATCGCTCAGGAGTGCAAGAATAAGCTTGACGCGTTGTTTCATTCCCGATGAAAATTGCCTTATTTGTTTTTGTTTCCCGGTATTGAATCCAAGCATTTCAACAAGTTGTACACGGTCAAATCCCTTCATGATGGGTTTAAAGGAGAAGTGAAAATCCAGCATCTCCCCGAGTGTAAATTCCTCAATCAGTTCCTGGTAGGGGGCTACCAGAGCAAGGTGTCTGAATATGGCATCATCGGGTATGGAAGTGGATCCATGGGTACAGGTTACCTTCCCTGTTGTTGGGGAAATATTTCCGGCGATAATCTGAAGGAGCGTAGATTTACCGGATCCGTTGCGACCAAGAATGGCGGTCACCGAATTTTCATCGACAGAAAAACAGATATTCCGGAAGACCCAATCGGTATTGAACTGTTTGCCGATATTCACCAGTTCGATTTGCATGCTGTTATTCCCTGTCTTTGGAATAGCCTCTCATGATGCCACGACGGGAGTTGGCGATGAAGGAAAGAATTTCATCCCTTTCGGGCGTGGCCTCCACTTCTGCTTCGAGAATTTGAACGGCCTGTGAGATGTTGTTCCCTTTCAGGTAGATAATGCGGTAAATGTCCTGGATATGGTTGATGGTCTCCATGGAAAACCCCCGCCGGCGCAGTCCGATTGAATTGACACCAACATAGGAGATGGGTTCCCTGGCAGCTTTTGCATAGGGAGGAACATCCTTGCGGATCATGGAGGCACCTCCTATCATGCAATGTGTGCCAAGGTGGACAAACTGATGAATCCCCACCAATCCTCCCACGATCGCCCAGTCGTCGATAACAACATGTCCTCCGATATTGACCGAATTGGCCATGATGACATTGTTCCCAATGATGCAATCGTGAGCGATATGGACGTAGGCCATAAGGAATGTGTTGTTCCCGATCACGGTTTCATAGGTGGCTTTGGTTCCGCGATTGATGGTCACACATTCACGGATGACGACGTTATCCCCGATTTTAACAATGGTCTCTTCTCCGGCAAATTTAAGATCCTGCGGATTGGCAGAGATCACAGCACCCGGGTATATCTTGCAGTTCTTGCCAATGCGTGCGCCTTCGAGAATGGTCACATTGGATCCAATCCAGGTTCCCTCTCCAATGACCACATTTTTATCGATGCTGACAAAGGGTTCAATAACAACATTAGAGGCAACTTTTGCCTGGGGGTTGACATATGCAAGTGGTTGGTTCATAACATGCGCTATTTTTTTTGTATCCTGGCCATCAGTTCAGCTTCCATGACCACCTTATTCCCAACGTAGGCGATTCCCCGCATGTGGCAAATTCCCCGACGGATGGGCTGCAGCAATTTATTGACAAAAACAATGGTGTCGCCGGGTACCACCTTCTGGCGAAATTTCACATTGACAATTTTCAGAAAATAGGTGGTATAATCCTGAGGGTTGTCCACGAAACTGAGGGCAAGAATACCGCCGGTTTGCGCCATGGCCTCTACCTGCAGAACACCCGGCATTACAGCTTCTTCCGGAAAATGCCCGGTAAAGAAGGGCTCGTTCATGGTCACATTTTTCAGTCCGACCACATGGTTGTCGCTCATTTCAAGGATCCGGTCAATCAATAAAAACGGCGGCCGATGGGGTAAAATCTGCTGAATCTGGTTGATGTTGTATAGTGGAGCTTTGTTGAGATCGAATTCGGGGACTGATTCTGCCGATTGTGCCTTTAACATCATCTGCTTGATCAGTTTCACAAACTGGACATTTGAATAATGGCCGGGACGGGTCGCGATGATGTGGGCCTTTAAGGGCATTCCCAGCAGGGCAAGATCACCGACCAGGTCGAGCAGTTTATGGCGTGCCGGTTCGTTGGAAAATTGAAGTTGAATGTTATTCAGTATTCCAACGCTGCGTATTTCCACCATGGGTTTGTTAAGCCGCTCCAGTGACTTGGCAAGTCTTTTCTCCTCCTCTTTGGTGAGCAACCTGTTTACAAAAACGATGGCATTGTCAAGGTCGCCTCCTTTAATGAGGTTGTTTTTGATCAGAAACTCCAGTTCATGAAGGAAAACGAAGGTACGGCAAGGGGCTATTTCGCTTCTGAAATCTTTGATCTTGAATAAATTGGCATGTTGTGATGGAAGGACAGTAGAGTCGAAATCGATCATGACCGACATCTGGAAATCTTTCGAGGGTATGGCAATGAGTTCGACCCTCTTTTCAGGATAGATATAGGTAACATTCTCGGGCAACCTGAAATATTTCCGGGTTGCCTTTTGCTCAACGATTCCAGCTTCGAGGAGTTTTTCCACGTAAATCCTTGCACTGCCGTCAAGGATGGGTGTTTCCGATTGGTTCAATTCCACCAGTGCATTGTCGATCTCAAGTCCGGCCAAGGATGAAAGGCAATGTTCGATGGTATCGATGCGGACTCCTTCGTATTCGATACTCGTCCCGCGGGAGGTGTCCACAACATGATCCACATCGGCCGGGACAAGGATATCGGGGTTCAGGTCGACCCGCCTGAACTTGTATCCATGGTTTTCAGGTGCAGGACGAATGGTAAGAATCACCTCTTTCCCGGTATGCAAGCCACTCCCGGAGATAGTTACGGCTGATTTTATTGTATTTTGTCTTTCACTCATGATGGTTATTCTTCAACAGCTTTTCAAGTACATTAATCCTTTTGACGATCTGGTCCAGGTTCCGCCAGTGAACATAAATTTTGCGGGTTTTGGAGATCTCCTGGGCCGGAGAACCCAGGTAAAAATTATTATCCTTGAGGTTATTTTCAATTCCGGATTGGGCTCCGACCTTTACGTTGTCGCCAATGACAAGGTGGCCGACAAAACCGACCTGTCCGGCGACCATGCAGTTTTTTCCGATTTTAGTGGATCCTGAGATGCCGGATTGCGCGGCAATCACCGTATTTTCTCCGACTTCCACATTGTGTGCCACCTGGATGAGATTGTCGAGTTTGACCCCTTTGCGGAGGATGGTTGAGCCGAGGGTAGCCCTGTCGATGGTTGTGTTTGATCCCACCTCAACGTCATCTTCAATGATCACATTCCCGATCTGGGGGACCTTTTTAAAAATATTTTCAGCCTGTGGGGCAAAACCAAAGCCGTCGGAACCAACCACTACTCCGGCATGGAGTGTGCAGCGTTTTCCAACAATACAATCGGTATAAACCTTAACTCCCGGGTACAGCACAGTATCGTCACCAATGGTGACGTTGTCGCCTATGTAAACCTGGGGGTATAGCTGAACGTTGTTTCCAACCACGGCATGTTCACCAACATAGGTGAATTCTCCGAGTGAAACATTCTCGCCCACTTTTGCCGTAGGCGCAAGGTAAGCCTGTGGAGAGATCCCTTTTCGGCTGGCTTTTGTCGTGTTGTACATTTCCAGTAGCCGGGCAAAAGCGGTATAGGGGTCAGGAACCCTGATGAGGGTCACTTCAAGGGGCTGGTTTGGAACGAAGTCATCGCTGACGACCACAACAGACGCCCGTGTCGTGTAGATGAAGGGATGATATTTCATATTCGCCAGGAACGTCAGTGTTCCGGGCTTGCCTTCTTCAATTTTTGAGAGGGTGGAAACCTTTATTTCGGGATTACCTTCGACGGTGCCGTTAAGAAAACCGGCAATTTGACTGGCAGTAAATTCCATCAAAATAGTTCTGTTCAAATGGGGGCGTGCCCCGGTTAATTCTGAATTGAAACTGAAAAGTGCTGCAATTTACCAAACTTTTTGAAAAGAGGTGAAAATATTTTTCAACACATTGATTATACACTTGTTATATTCTTTGGGAAACATAACACGTACCTGCTGACGGTAGTCGGGAGAACCGACATGTTAAGCTGTTCAGAGGCTTCAGTAATGTCGAGCAATTCGTTGTTCCTGACCTTGATTTTAATGGTATCGTGCAAGGGATTGTAGGCTTTATTCTCCACCCTGTCGGAGGTCATGAAATAGCCGATCTCCGATTCGGAGATGCCAAATGTTTGCATGGTTTTTTGACGGATGCGTTCCACATAACCCGGGTCGAATGGTTTTGTTTGCATTTCCACGCGGAACAACCGGCGTTCGATCAGGTTCCTGCACAGGCTCGATAAAATCGGATCCGGATGGTTCATCCACACTTTCAGGGAGGTAAACACATCATAGTCGTCGAGCAGGGCAAAGCGTTTCAGCCAATCTGAGGAGGGATCAAAGTCACTTTTTCTGACGTTATTTCTTAAGAACATCTCAAACACAGGGGTTGCAAATAGAGGTTCTCCCTGCTCTCCCAGGAATTTTGCCCGCCGTAAAAGGTTGATCAGCATCTGGTCGGCTGCAAGCACAGCTTTGTGGAGATAAACCTGCCAGTACATCAACCGTCGAGAAATCAGGAATTTTTCGATGGAATAGATGCCCTTTCCCTCTACCACCAGTTCATCGTTGGATACCGTGAGCATGTTGATGATCCGGTCGGTGTTGATCACTCCTTCGGCCACCCCAGTAAAAAAGCTGTCGCGTGAAAGGTAATCCAACCGATCCATGTCGAGTTGACTGGAGACCAGTTGATGGAGAAATTTTTTAGGATACTGATCTGTAAAAATCCGGTAAGCAAGCGATAGCTGATGGTTGAAGTGTTGGTTAAGTGCAGCGATGAAGAGATCCGACAGATCTTCGTGTGTGAGGTCCGTGACGATTGATTGTTCAAGAGTATGGGAAAAGGGGCCATGTCCGATGTCGTGCAACAGGATGGCCAGGGTTACCCCTTCTGCCTCTTCATCCGAGATTTCGATCTCTTTTGACCGGAGAACCCCGATGGCCAGTCTCATCAGGTGCATGGCTCCCAGCGCATGTTGAAAACGGGTATGGTGAGCCGATGGGTAAACATAGTGGGTCAGCCCCAGTTGTTTGATTCTGCGCAGACGCTGGAACCATGGATGCTCGATGATGTCGAAAAAGAGATCATTGGGAACGGTGATGAACCCATAAACAGGGTCATTAATATTTTTTCGTTTATTGGTCAGCGGAAAATTCACGTAACTTTGTTAAAAGATGATAAAAATTCAGGTTTTGGACAATATCCCGTAAGAAAACAGGTTTGAAAACAGGCATCTGCTTCCCTGCGGAATAACTGAATGCATTTAGCTTTTTCGTTGCCAAATACACCGGGTTGAGTATAAAAGCAATATTACGACAATTCATAGAAATAAAAAAGTAAACCATGGATAAGATCAATATATTGTGGGTTGACGATGAAATTGATTTGTTGAAACCCCACATCATCTTTTTAAAGGAGAAAGGGTATGATGTATCGACGGTAAATAATGGCCATGATGCACTGGATATCATAAAAACCAAACCCTTCGACATCGTTTTTCTGGATGAGCAGATGCCGGGGTTGTCGGGGATTGAGACGCTGCTGAAAATGAAAAGCGAATTTCCGGGCCTTCCTGTGGTGATGATCACCAAAAGCGAGGAGGAGGCGATCATGGAAGATGCCATCGGATCAAACATTGCAGATTATCTCATCAAACCGGTTAATCCAAACCAGATATTGCTATCACTGAAAAAGACACTCGAGAACAAGAAGATTGTCAGCGAAAAGACCACCTTTCAGTACCAGCAGGAATTCCGCAACATCGGAATGGAAATCAGCAACAAACTGAATTTTGAGGAATGGACGGAGATATACAAAAAAATCACTTACTGGGAGCTGAAACTTGGACAATCGATCGACGATGGAATGAACCAGGTGCTTAAGATGCAAAAGGATGAAGCCAACCAGGTTTTCTGCCGGTTTGTCGAGCGCAACTATTCCGGTTGGATCAACGGGAAGGGGAATGACCGGCCGGTTCAATCGCATAACCTGATCAAGGAAAAAATATTCCCGCTGTTGAATGAGGATAAGCCGGTGTTTGTCATTCTTATCGATAATCTTCGTTTTGATCAGTGGAAAGTGTTACAGCCCACATTGGAAGATTATTTCCGCGTTGAAAAGGAGGATATTTATTACAGCCTTCTTCCATCGGTCACCCAATATGCAAGGAATTCCCTGTTTGCCGGCCTGCTTCCCACCGAAATCGAAAAGAAGTATCCGAAATTCTGGGTCAATGAAGATGAAGAGGGTCCCAAGAATAATTATGAGGATGAGCTTTTGGGTGAATTGCTCCGGCGGTATGGCAGGGATATCAAATACTCCTATTACAAGGTGTTGAATCAGGCTTATGGGAAGAAGCTCGTCGAACTGATGCCCAACCTGATGAACAATAAGCTGAATTTCATCGTCTATAATTTTGTCGATATGTTATCGCATGCCCGTACCGAAATGGAAATAATCCGGGAGCTGGCTGATGATGAAAAGGCCTACCGGTCACTTACGGTTTCATGGTTCCAGCATTCCCCCCTCCTCGAAATATTTAAATACCTGGCCGAAAAGGATGTCAGCATTGTCATCACAACCGACCATGGCTCGATCCGCGTGGAGACTCCGGTCAAGGTTTTGGGTGATCGGAATACCAATACCAACCTGCGGTATAAGACAGGAAGGGCATTGAAATATGATCGGAATGAGGTTTTTGAAGTCAGGAACCCGGCTGATATCTACCTTTCCCGGACCAATGTCAGCTCTTCGTTCATCTTCTGCCGCAACGATGATTTCTTTGCCTATCCGAATAATTACAACCATTACGTGAATTATTATAAAAATACATTTCAGCATGGCGGGATTTCAATGGAGGAGATGATGATTCCATTTGTCGTGTTGAAACCGAAATAATGCAATATCAAAACTCAAAACTCAAAACTCAAAACGCAAAACCACAGTTCATGCCAGCATACGCCAATTCATTTATTGTTTTATTCACTCAATAATCATTGAAAACCACCATAACCTCCGAATCCGGGCTTGTTCCAATTGCAAAGAAACTGCTCACCTTGTTTCCGGAGGCGAGGGTTTTTGCTTTTTATGGAAGTATGGGGGCTGGTAAAACCACCTTCATAAAAGCCCTTTGCCGGGAGATGGAGGTGAACGACATCGTTCAGAGCCCGACTTTTTCCATCATCAATGAATACAAGACACGTTCTGGTGGCTCCATTTATCATTTTGATTTCTACCGTGTAAAAAAACTCGAAGAGGTTTATGATATCGGTTACGAAGATTATTTCTATTCGGGTGATTATTGCTTCATCGAATGGCCGGAGTTGGTAGAAGTTCTGCTTCCTGAAGGTACAGTAAGAGTCAGTATCTCGGGTGATGGAGAACGGCACATCAGTTTTTAACCGGCCATAAATCCGGAATCCTCCGGGTAGTCATAACTGCCAATTTATTTGTATCTTCGTGAGGTAATTTCAACGATATGGAAGAGCCCCGTCCGTCATCGATACGTATGTCGCCGTCAGAGCGATTGCTGCCCCAGGAGGAAATGCTGGAAGTTGCACGATCACGGTGCAGCATGGTCATCGGTGTTCCCAAGGAGATTTCACTTCAGGAAAACCGTGTTTCGCTTGTCCCTGACGGTGTTTCTCTTTTATGCAGGAACGGTCACCAGGTATTGGTAGAGGCAGGTGCAGGTTTGATGGCTCATTTTACCGATCATGAATACAGTGAAGCGGGGGCACAAATCATCTATTCTCCGCAGGAGGTTTTCAAGGCCGATATGATCCTGAAGGTAGCTCCGGTAACTAAGGATGAGATGGAGTTGCTCAAGCCACGTCAAACGCTTGTTTCAGCCATTCAGATTGCCATGCAGTGTGAGGATTATTTCAGGGGATTGCTGGCGAAGAAGGTTACCGCGATCGCATTTGAATTGATCCGTGACAAAACCAACCAGTTGGCTGTGACCCGGGCCATGAGTGAAATTGCCGGAAGTACTTCGGTATTCATCGCTGCCGAATACCTGTCAGATCCTGAATATGGCAGGGGTAAGATGTTTGGCGGTTTCACCGGTATCACTCCTTCGGAGGTGGTGATCATCGGCGCAGGAACGGTGGGTGAATTTGCTGCCCGTTCGGCCATCGGGCTGGGAGCCCTGGTTAAAATCTTCGATAATTCTGTTTACCGGCTCCGTCGCATTCAGAGTAACCTGGGTATGCGGGTATTCACCTCGATCCTTCATCCAAAGATATTGATGGAATCGATGAAAACTGCTGATGTTCTGATCGGTGCCATTCATTCATCGGAGGGAAAAACACCCTGCCTCATCACGGAGGAGATGATCGGCCAGATGAAAGATGGTGCTGTTGCCATTGATGTGAGCATTGATCAGGGTGGTTGTTTCGAAACCTCAAAGCCCACTTCTCATAAAAATCCGGTATTCAAAGTTCACGGGGTGACGCATTATGGGGTGCCGAATATCCCCTCCAAGGTTCCGCATACAGCTTCACAGGCACTGAATAACATCCTTGCCCCGATCATCCTCGAAATGGGATCGATGGGTGGACTTGGACCTTTTCTGACGCGTGATTACGGAGTGAGGCAGGGGGTGTATATTTACAATGGGATTTCGACAAACTCCTTTATCAGCAAGCATTATAATCTGCCTTTTCAGGACATTGACCTGTTAATGGCCGCTCTTCATTGATCCCTAATTACAGTAACCATGCAGCTTTCCGGCAGAGTAATCACCATTGAACGATTCCGGATATTCAGCGGGAAATCATCGCTCGGGAAACTGGATTACTTTCTTCGTTCAGTCGGGTTGCCGGATGGTAAAATCTTCATTCTCTGTGATCAGAATACACGGAAACTGTGTCTTCCAGAACTCCTGAATCGATCACAACTTCTTGCTGATGCAACAATACTCGAGATTCCCGCAGGGGAGTCAGGTAAAACGTTGCAAATGGCAGAAATGTTGTGGAGCAGGCTTCTCGAAGCGAAAGCCGACCGCCGTTCACTGCTGATCAATCTCGGCGGAGGGGTGGTCAGCGATCTGGGTGGATTTGTGGCTGCAGGTTTCAAACGCGGGATAGCTTATATCAACATACCCACCACCCTGATGGGTATGGCCGATGCAGCGATAGGAGGTAAGACGGGAATCAACCTGGGTCAGGTTAAAAACCAGGTCGGTGCATTCTGTTGTCCCGTGGCCATCTTTATTTCGTACCCGTTTTTAACGACACTTTCGGAGGATCACATCCGGTCGGGAATGATTGAAGTGGTGAAGAGCGCCCTGGTTGGTAACGCGCCATTGTGGAACAGGATACGCCGGAGCAGCCTGAAAGAATGGCTTGATCTGCCGGTCACAGACAAATCCTGGACAGATCTGGTAGAAAAGACGGTGACATTTAAAAACTCGGTTGTGCGCCATGATTACCGCGAAAACAAGCTACGCAAAGTCCTGAATTTCGGACATACCATCGGTCATGCCCTGGAATCTTTTTCACATCAACCCGGATATACTCCCCTGCTTCATGGTGATGCCGTAGCTATTGGAATGATCTGTGAAGCCTACCTGTCGTATCGAAAAACAGGATTCCCGGAACAGGAACTGGAGAAGATCTCCTCTTTCCTGGTTCCTGCAATCCCGCATCCTTCTTTTTCATTCCTGCCCACGTTAATCCTTTCCCTTGTCGAACAAATGACTTTCGACAAAAAGAACGCGGGGCTAAAGTTTCGCTTCACCCTCCTGAACCGACCCGGATCCCCGAAGCTGAACATTGCCGTTTCGCCTGAAGAGATCTCGGATTCATGGAACCATTACCTTTCCATATGTCAACGGTAACGATGGTGACGGTAAGCAAAAAGGAGAAATCGCTGAAAGGAGAACTTCTTCTGCCAGCCTCCAAAAGCATCAGCAATCGCCTGCTGATGATCGGTGCCTTATCGGGGGGCGATTTTCCGATCATGGGATTATCGGAAGCCGAAGATACCCTTCTTCTTCAAAAGTTGTTGACAGAGATCCTGAAGCAGACTGGAGGGAATGCAGTAACTACCTTAGATACAGCGAATGCCGGTACAGTGATGCGGTTTTTGACCGCTTATCTTGCTTTTCAACCCGGGAAATGGGTGCTTACCGGATGTGACCGGATGAAACGACGCCCCATTGGAATACTGGTGGATGCCCTGAAAACAATGGGAGCCGATATTGATTATTTATCTTGGTTAGGTTACCCACCGCTATTGATCAAGGGAAGACCTTTACCGGGAAACGAGATATCGATCGATTCAGGAGTGAGCAGTCAGTTCATCTCCGCGTTGCTGATGATTGCCCCATGTTTACCGAATGGGTTAATTCTCCGTTTGAAGGGGCAGTCGGTATCCTGGCCCTATATCGGGATGACCATTCGTTTGATGAAGAATTTTGGCATTCAGGTAAAAAAAAACGGGCAGCGAATACATGTTCAACCCGGTCGTTATATGACGGAAGCAGTGCAGGTAGAGGCGGATTGGTCGGCCGCTGCCTTCTGGTATGAGGCTGTCGCCCTTGCAGAAGCGGCCGACCTCAAATTGAAAGGTCTCTGGAAGGACAGCCTGCAGGGAGATTCAGTGCTGGTAAGCATTTACCAGAATTTTGGCGTGAGTACCACGTTTACCGGAGATGGTATCCGGCTCATTAGAACCAAAAAGAAAGTCGATGAATTTTATTTCGATTTTACCAGTTACCCGGATATCGCTCCAGCCGTAATCACAACCTGTGCAGCGCTGGGCATTCGTGGCCGTTTTGAGGGATTGAAAAACCTGAAGATCAAGGAGACTGACCGGTTATTTGCACTTCGAAATGAGTTCGAAAAGATGGGATTCGCCATCCAGTGTTCTGCTTTTGATGGAGCCATGCCTGCACTGGAACTTACCCCTTTCAACCCGAAACCGCGTGCCGATCTTCCTATTGAAACATACGGGGACCATCGGATGGCCATGACATTTGCTCCCCTTGCCCTGAAAACCGGATCCATCCGGATACTGAATCCCGATGTGGTGGTGAAATCCTATCCGCAATTCTGGGAACACCTGAAATTGTTGGGTTTTGAGGTCAGGTAGGATAAATTCATTGTCAAAATCCCAAACATTTCATCAAATCCTGCATTTCTTTCATATTAATCTTTATTTTTGACTTTTGAATTTTGACCTTTGATTTTGAATTATGGTAGTCGATATTTTCATCCCCTGTTTCATTGATCAGATATATCCCGATACCGGGATGAACATGGTTCGGATACTCGAGAAACTTGGGGTGGACGTGTATTATAACGGGAACCAGACCTGTTGCGGGCAGATGGCTTTCAACAGTGGGTTCTGGGATGAGGCAAAAAAAATGGGGGAGAAGTTCCTCAAGGATTTCTCCAACGACCGTCCGGTGATCGGACCCTCCGCTTCCTGCATTGGTTTCATTAAAAATTATTACCCCTGGCTGTTCCACAATACGGCATACCATCTTGAATATAAACAGCTCAAAAAGAACATTTACGAATTCACCGACTTCCTGGTCAATGTATTGAATGTTGAAGATGTGGGAGCCACTTTTAACCATGCGGTCACCTATCATGATTCATGCGCGGCATTGCGAGAATATGGATTGAAGGATGAACCCAGGAGGTTGTTGAGCCGGGTGAAGGGACTTGAATTGCGTGAAATGAAGGACAATGAGGTTTGCTGTGGTTTCGGGGGAACGTTTGCGGTTAAATTTGAGCCCGTCTCGACTGCCATGGCTGAACAAAAGATCAATCGGGCGCTGGAAACAGGCGCTGAATATATTATCTCCACCGACTCCTCCTGTTTGCTCCACCAACAGGCCTACATCGACAAGCACAACCTCCCGATTAAAACCATTCACATCATCGATGTCCTTGCTTCAGGATGGTAACGGTAAAATGTTGTATATTTGCAGGTTGAAACCACTTTTATCATGGATATTCACAGGTGGTCCGGAATGGTCATGAAACAATTTTTACTGTTTCTGATCCTGGCGTTTACTGCTTCGAAACTTGGTGCACAGGATAACCCGGGGGTGCCGACTGTACAGGACTGCCTGGGAGCCATTCCGGTGTGTCAGCCGGTTTATTCAACGCTGGCTTCCTATACCGGTCATGGGAATGTTTACCCGGAGATCCATAATAACGGAGTATGCCCTTTATGTATGGACGGGGAAAAGAATGATGTTTTTTACATCATCACTGTTCAAACCAGCGGCATTTTGCGCTTCAGCCTGACGCCAAACAATCCAAATAACGATTATGACTGGTCGTTGTTCAACATGACCAATGCCGGTTGCGACGAAATATACACCAATGCGACCAGTTTGCAGGTTAGCTGTAATTCCTGGGGCGCCATCGGAGTGAATGGCCCAACTGGAATCAATACGCAGTTAGGAAATTCAGCGAATTGCAACGGCCCGGGGAATCCTCCGAACTTCAAACCTTACAACAAGGATCTCAATGTGCTCGTGGGGCAGACTTATGTGCTGAATATCAGCAACTGGTCAGCCACCAACCAATCGGGTTATACGCTCGATTTCAGCGCATCCACCGCGGTCATTTTCGACAATGTTCCTCCTGCCATTGATTCAATCCAGCAAACCGTTTCCTGTTCCGGAGAATCCCAGCTCTTTTTCCGGTTCACCGAAAATGTGAAATGCATGGATGTTTTCCAGCATCCTGAAAAATTCAATCTTACCGGTCCATCCGGCACCTACACGATAAACAATGTAACCAGTTCCGACTGCTCAACCGGGGCGACGCAGTCCCCGTTTTTCAACCTGGAGGTATCTCCGGCGCTGGTAGCTGGAAGTTATTCCCTGTCGATTATTGGAAACATACATGATCTTTGCGATAATGTTGCATTGTACGCGACCTATCCTTTTCAATTGACGGAGATCAACGCTCCCCAGGCTTCTGCCGGGAACGACACCACGATTTCCAACGGGGCCATTATTAGCCTGCATGGAGCAGCATCCGGTGGAAGCGGGGTTTATTCCTACCGCTGGGAACCGGCAAATCTACTTGTAAATCCCGATATTCCTGTCCCCACAACGATCAACATGGGAGCATCATCCCTGTTTACACTGACGGTTACCGACAATGCCAACTGTCATGGATTGGATGAAGTGCTGGTGACTGTCGTCGGCGGAGCGCTTGGCACATCGGCCTTTGCCAATCCATCGACCATTTGCCGTGGCGCTCCGGTTGAACTCTCTGCGATCACCAGTGGTGGGAGCGGTAATTATACCTACACCTGGTCATCCGACCCACCGGGTTTTTCTTCCAACCTGCCAAATCCAACTGTTTATCCAACTGTGACCACAACATATACCGTTCAGGTCAACGATGGATTCAGTACAAAAACCTCCGCTGTTACGGTCACGGTCAATCCTAAGCCCCTCGCCAGTGCAGGCCCTCCGGCCAGCATACCCTATGGTACCAACATTATTTTACAGGGCAGTGCCAGCGGCGGATCCGGAAATTATCATTATTACTGGACTTCCAATCCTCCCGGTTTTTCAAGCACAGAGCCTGCTCCCACGGTGGTAAACCTCACCCAAACCACAATTTTCTATCTCATTGTCACCGATCAGAATACGAATTGTGCCAGCGATATTTCCGAAGTGACCATCACCGTGACCGGGAGTCCGCTGAATTGCAGTCCCATTGCCAACCACCCGATTCTTTGTTACGGAACTTCGACCCAGCTTCATGCCATGGTCGGAGGAGGTTCTGGGAATTATACCTATTCATGGACAGCCATTCCAGCAGGATTCACCTCGACTGACCAGAATCCGGTAGTTACTCCGACGGAACCAACTATTTTCACACTGACCGTCTTTGATGGCTTTAATTCTGTAACCGGGAGTGTTTCCGTTCAGGTAAATCCGAAGCCAGACATCCATCTCGGACCGGCTGATTCCAATGTTTGTGTTTTTGAAACCATTGTTTTAGATGCCGGGAATCCGGGTTCGACTTACTATTGGTCGAATGGGGCGATCACTCCCGCGATCACGGTTTCCACGGTTGGAATCGGGTATGATTACCAGACTTATAAAGTTAAAGTGATCAACCAGTTCGCTTGTATTGATTCGGCGGAAATCAACGTCATTTTTTCCTATGCTGCCTGCACGGGGATCGATGACACCTTTGGCAATGGACGGATTCACCTCTACCCGAACCCTACTTCAGGCATGCTCGTGTTGGAAGTTGAGCGAAATACCGGGCTTCTTGAATTCAGCATTACGAATCTACTGGGTATGGAGGTGCTAAATAAAAAGTCCGATAGCAAAGGATCGGATCCACTGGTCCTTCATCTGGATCTATCGCAGCTACCAACCGGGTTTTACCTGATAACGGTCAGGAATAATGAATATTCCAGGACGATAAAATTTTTCAAACGGTGAAAGTGATCATGGTTTTTTAATACAGACTCTTATGAAAAGGAAAGGATTATTGGTTTATCTGGTTTTTATGGGGTTGTTTTTATTTCCCCAGTTCATTAAAGCCCAGCAAAATGGATTTGATCCGGGAGATAAAGCCGTCGAACAGAAATACGCGCATTATAATTTTAACGGAAAATTTGCCGTGAAGGCCGAATCGGATGAAACCAATAACTACTACCTGGTCGATTTTTCACGTTTTCAGGATAAGTTCGAAAGGATCACTTTTATGGAGATGGTTTTCAGGGATGACAACATTGCCGCGATGAATTCTGATTTATCGAAAGATTGTTTGTGGTTTTCCGCGCACCGGAATCGACCGGAGAAGGACATTCTCATTCTTTTTAACGATTACAGGGAGGCTACGGTGAAGAAGGCATCCACACTGTCGGAAAAAGACAAATCGGAATGGTTAAAAGAAAATGATAAGTATAAATAATCCCTGCTATGAAAAAAGGAGCCGTACTTATTTTGTTTATATTCCTGCTGTCCAGGGTATTGGCACAGCAGCCCGGCGGACAGAACAATACCTGTGAAACTGCGTTCCCCTTTTGTACAGGTACATTGTACAGTTTTCCGGCCGGGTTAAATACGCCAAGTGCCCAGCCTGGTCCCTGTTACAGTTGCTTGCTGACAACGCCCAATCCGGCCTGGTATTACATGAAGATCGCAACTCCCGGGAGTATCAAAATAAAAATGCACAGTGAACCCTCCCGCGATATCGATTTTTGCTGCTGGGGACCATTCCCTACGCAAAACTCCTGCACTCAATTGACCTGCCCTAAAAAGGTTGACTGCAGCTATTCCACCGCCTCCGTCGAATATTGCGATATTCCCAATGGACAAACAGGGGAATATTATATATTGGTCATCACCAATTATTCCAATCAACCCTGTAACATCATATTTGAACAGGTTGACGGGACCGGTACCACAGATTGTACTATTTTACCGCCACCAGCCAGCAACAACAGTCCGATCTGTACCGGCCAAACCCTTCAACTCAGCGCCTCTTCCGTCAACAATGCACAATACCACTGGTGGGGACCAGCCGGGTTTACTTCGACTCAGCAGAATCCTTCCATTCCCAATGCCACACCGGTTAATTCGGGTGATTATTTCCTGAGGATCACTGTCAACGGTCAACCGAGCCAGGATACTTCGGTTACCCATGCATACGTGTATGCTCCTGTTGCCGATGCAGGGAACGATACTTCCATCGCCAATGGCGTAAATACCACTCTTCATGGTCACTGCCTTGGCGGAAGCGGTTCCTATCAATACCACTGGGAACCGGTGAATAAGCTTGTGAATCCGGATATTCAGAATCCGCAGACAGTAAATCTTTTCAGCGCAACCCTATTCACCCTTACGGTGACCGATGACTCGGTATCGTGTGAATCATCGGATGTGGTGAACATCAATATCACCGGAGGCGCTTTAACCGTGAATGCCGTGGCATCACCGGCTTCGATATGTGCCGGGGCCTCCACGCAGCTCCAGGCATTTGGATCGGGAGGGGCAGGGAACTATACCTATCAATGGACGGGCCCAAATGGTTTCAGCACAACCCAGCAGAATCCAACAGTGATCCCTTCTGGAACCAGCACATATGACGTATCCATCAACGACGGGTACAATACCTCGACAAATTCAGTAACTGTGAATGTTATTGCGTTGCCAATTGCCGATGCCGGTCAAAACGATACCATTCCTTTCGGAACCTATATCTTTCTGAATGGCTCTGTTGCAGGTGACAGCATCCATTTTTTTTATAGCTGGTCACCCGCGGATAAACTTATCAATGCCAATGTACAGAAACCACAAACTGTCAATCTTGAAGCAACGACGGTTTACTCGTTGACCGTCACCGACCTTCTGACCAATTGCGTCAGCAATAACCATCCCTCGGTCTCCATAGTTGTTGAGGGAGGCCCCTTGAATGTCAACCCGGTTGCCACCCCAAACTGGATATGTACCGGGGATACCACTCAACTTCATGCTTCAGCCGGAGGAGGAAATACAATGGGATATCAATACAACTGGACATCTGATCCTCCCGGATTTGTCTCAACTGTTGCAAATCCGTACGTTCATCCGACTGCACCAACCAAATACCTCATCTCGGTCAACGATGGTTTTAATACTACCAGCGGGAATACGAATGTCTATATCTATCCCCAACCTGTCATCCCGCTGAAACCGGATACAACGGCCTGCATCTTTGAACTGGTCAGGCTGGATGCCGGAAATCCCGGGGCAACCTATATGTGGTCGAATGGATTGACCACGCAGACCATTGAAGCAGGGAGCACCGGCATCGTGTACGACGTTCAGAATTATACGGTCAGTGTTACCAATGAACATGGTTGCCTTACGGAAGGAGGGATAACGGTCTATTTTTCATTCGAAGCTTGTACTGGAATCGATGAATCGATTACGAATTCCCGGTTTCGCATTCATCCAAACCCGACTGAAGGCAAGATTACGATTGAGACGGATGGAATGACAGGAGTATCGAATTTTGCCGTGATCACCACATTCGGACAGGTGGTCAGTGACTACACTTTTATCATCGGCAACCCGCGAAATAGCCAGAGCATTGACCTTTCCAATTTGCCTAAAGGAATATACCTGTTGAAATTCACCAACAATTCACTCATCTTTACTCAAAAGCTGATCATTAAATAGTGTTGTCGACCAAAAAATATTTTCGCACAATCCTCCTGGGTTTATTCCTGTGGTTTTTACTCTTGCTCATTCCTGAAAGCCGGGCTCAGGTTCTAAGCGTTACCACCAATTGTCCGCGTTCACAAAAACAAGCGGCCGTCTGGTATTTTGGCCAGTATGCCGGTATTGATTTCCGGTCGGGTACTGCAATCCCGCTGACGAATCAGGACAGTATGCTGGCCTATAAAAGCAGCGCCATCATGAGCGACAGCCTGGGAAACCTGCTCTTTTTTACCAACGGGGCAAAGGTTTGGGACAAGGATTTTAATGTCATGCCATACGGGGATATGCTGGATGGTGATCTGGGCATCAACCAACCCTGCATCATCGTTCCTGACCCCGGGGACCAAACCCGGTATTACATTTTTACCGTTGACATGCTTCTGATCAAGCCGGATAACTCTTATACCACCAAGGGATTGCGTTATTCAGTAGTGGACATGAAAACGAGGGGTGGATTGGGAGATGTGACGATTGACCGAAATGTGCCATTGCTTCCGGCGGTTTGTCAGAAGATCACCGCCGTTAAACATCATAACCAAAAAGATTACTGGGTGATTGTGCATGAATGGGACAGTGATGCCTTTTATGCTTTTTTAATTGATGCCAAAGGTATTCAGCCTCCGGTGGTTTCCAGAATCGGTTCCGTTCATGGAACAGGTTTCGCCGGCATGGGGAATGATGTTGGCTATATGAAGAGTTCGCCCGATGGTACGAAACTGGCGTTGGCCATCACCGGGATGACCAATGCAGGGGCAAGGAAAGTTGAACTCTTCGATTTCAGCGATACGGATGGCAAACTTTCAAATCCCCGATCAATGACTTTCACCGTTCCTGGAGTAAATCCATATGGCATCGAGTTCTCACCGGATAATCGTAAGCTTTATACCACGGTACTTCAGATTACCGGGAATGGCCCACCCACCAGGCCGTCTTATCTCTTCCAGTTCGATCTCGCTTCCGGGCTCAACAATCCCGTGCCGGTTGATTCCGTTTCAGGGATTCGTCTGAGTGCTTTGCAATTGGCCGTGGATGGCAGGATATACGTATCACGTACCATCAATGCATTGACCCGTCTCGACTCGTTGGAGGTGATTTATAACCCCAATCGTCAGGGGACGGCTTGTAATTTCAACCGGCTGGACAACACGAGCCCGGTTTATTTTCCGCTGGGAGGAAGAAAAAGCATTTTTTCATTGCCCAATGTTGTCCAGTCTTACGTCAATGTTCCCGCCTTTACCTGGGATAGTTGCTGCCTGCATGATGTTACCCGGTTTCACATTACCAATTCCGCGAATATCGATAACGTTTTATGGGATTTCAGGGATGGAGGCACCTCTACCGATACTGAACCATTCCATCTTTTTACTCAACCCGGAAATTATTGGGTCAGGCTGACGGAAATCTTCAACGGAGTAAGTTATACCGATTCGTTGCCCGTCAGGGTGTATGAACTTCCCATCGTGAACCTTGGAGATACCGTGCTTCTTTATTCGGGATCGTCGATCAATCTGCACGCGGGAGAAGGTTTTACTCAATACTTGTGGTCGACAAATTCCACGTCATCCTATATTGAGGTCAGCAGCCAGGGTGACTATTGGGTCAGGGTCAAAGATGTGAACTGTTGCTATAATTCCGATAGTGTTTTCGTTCAGGTTTTTCAATTTTTTGCGCCTACCGCCTTTACCCCCAACGGGGATGGCTTGAATGATATTTTCAAAATCGTCGGACTTTACAAGAATATCAATTTTGATCTTTATATATACGATCGCTGGGGTAAACTGGTGTTTCAATCGGATGATATTGATAAGGGTTGGGACGGGATCAGCGGAGGCCAGTATTTTCAGCCTGATACCTATGTCTGGGTTGCATCAATTGAATTTTTAGGACAGGATATCATAACCCAGGGCAATATAAAACTATCCGGAACAGTTACCATTGTCAGATGATAAATGAAAAATATACCGAAAAAATCTCCTTGGAACTCGGAGTTAACAAAGGTTTTGTTCAGAATACCATCAACCTGCTCGAGAGTGGAGCAACCATTCCGTTTATTGCACGTTACCGGAAGGAGATGACCGGCAGCATGGATGAGGTCATGATTGCCCGAATCAGGGATCGGCTGACCCAGCTGAAGGATCTGGATGCACGCAGAGCCGCAATCATCAAATCCCTGACTGACCAGGAGAAGTTAACCCCTGAACTTGAGATTGCCGTGAACCAGGCTGCCACCATGGCTGAACTGGAAGATATTTACCTGCCATACAAACCCAAGCGGAAAACGAGGGCCAGCATGGCCCGGGAAAAAGGACTTGAACCACTCGCCAGAATCATTTTTTCGCAACGTTATGATGATCCGGAAATTCAGGCAGAGAAGTTCCTGGATCCGGAGAAGGGGGTGAATTCGGTGGATGAGGCTATCGGGGGAGCCAGTGACATCATGGCCGAATGGGTCAACGAGCATGGGTATGCCCGCAAACGGATGCGAAACCTGTTTCAGCGTGAATCGTTGATCTCGGCTAAGGTCGTAAAGGGCAAAGAACAGGACGGGATTAACTACCAGATGTATTTCGATTATCATGAGCCTCTCTGGCATGCTCCTTCCCACCGGCTGCTGGCAATGCTTCGCGGCGAAAATGAAGAATTTCTGCGCCTTTCAATCGACGTGGTGGACGAAACAGCCAAAGAGATTCTTTACAAGATTTTTATAAAATCCAACAATGCATCGGCAGCCATTGTCAAAGAAGCCATCGACGATGGTTGCAAGCGGTTGCTGTTTCCATCCATGGAAACAGAGATGCGGCAATGGGCCAAGGAAAAGGCCGACACGGAGGCCATCCGGGTGTTTGCCGAGAACCTGCGCCAGCTTTTATTGGCTCCGCCTCTCGGTCAGAAAAATGTACTTGCCATCGATCCGGGGTTTCGCACCGGTTGCAAGATTGTTTGCCTCGATCGTCAGGGAAAGCTCCTTCACAATGAAACGATTTATCCTCATCCTCCCCAGAATGAGGTCAAGGAATCGATACATAAGATTAAAAGTCTCGTCAATGCATATAAAATTGAGGCCATCTCCATCGGGAATGGAACCGGAAGCCGGGAAACCGAAAAGCTGATCCGGGCTATCGCGTTTGATCGCGATGTCATCGCGCTGGTGGTGAACGAAAGTGGCGCCTCGGTCTACTCCGCATCGGCAGTCGCCCGGAAAGAATTTCCTGATTATGATGTTACCGTCCGTGGCGCCGTCTCTATCGGGCGCCGCCTAATGGACCCGCTGGCTGAATTGGTGAAGATCGATCCGAAATCGATCGGCGTTGGCCAATACCAGCATGACGTGGATCAGGCTGCTCTGCAGAAAAGCCTTGAAGACACGGTAGTGAGCTGCGTGAACAGGGTTGGGGTTGAGGTGAACACGGCCAGCGAGGAGTTGCTTACCTATGTCTCCGGACTGGGGCCTAATCTGGCTAAAAACATCGTCGAATTTCGCAACGAAAAGGGAGCTTTTCAATCGCGAAATGAATTCCGGAAAGTCACCCGTTTCGGAGAAAAAGCTTTTGAACAGGCAGCCGGATTTTTACGGATCAGGGATGCCTTGAATCCGCTTGACCGGAGCGCCGTTCATCCCGAAAGTTACCATGTGGTGGATGGGATGGCCAGGAAGTTGAAATGTTCGGTGAACGACCTGGTGGAGAAACAGGAGTTGAGATCCCAGATCAAACTGGATGAATTTATCGAAGGAAATCTGGGGTTGCCTACCCTGCAGGATATCATGCAGGAACTTAAAAAACCCGGTCGTGACCCACGCCAAAAGTTTGAGATGTTTGAATTTGATAAAAATATCCATACCGTGCATGATCTCCGGAAAGGGATGAAACTCCCGGGAATCATTACCAACATCACCAATTTTGGAGTGTTTGTCGATGTAGGAGTGCACCAGGATGGATTGGTACACATCAGCCAGCTGGCCGATAAATTTGTCAGGGACCCCAACGATGTGGTCAAACTCAATCAAAAAGTGATGGTCGAGGTATTGGATGTGGATATTGACCGGAAACGGATTCAACTGACCATGAAAAGCCATAATCCTGGATAAAATATTAAACAGTAAAAACCGTTTACATGGTGTATTTTACTTTTCAATTTGATTCAATGAAGCGTGTAGCCTTACTTTCGTTCATTTTTTTTCTTCTTTTATCTACTGAAGTTTTTTCCCAGCGGATCATGGGCGGACTTTCCATTGGAATGAATCTTACCCAGGTGGATGGGGATGAATATTACGGCTTCAAGAAATTCGGATTAAATGTGGGACCGATGGCCATTGTTCCGCTTGATAAAAATAAACGATGGACGATCAGCCTCGAATTGCTTTACTCGCAAAAGGGAAGCAATTACAATGGACGAACAGATACGACCTCCTATAAGCTCAGACTCGATTATGTCGATATCCCCGTGTTGTTCCATTTTACCGACAAGAGGGTTATTTCCGGAGGTGTGGGATTCGCGTACGGCCAGCTAATCAATGTAAAGGAATGGAAGAAGGGTACGGTGACCGATTCAATTACCCTGCAGGGACCCTATAACATGGGCGATCTGTCGGTGGTTGCCGACCTTCAGATCCGTTTGTGGAGCAAGCTTTGGGTGGATGTCCGCTACCAGTATTCGATGCTGATGATCCGCAAGGATGTGCCTTTTTCCGATCCTACCAACCCGAAAAATACCTGGACCAGGAATCAATATAACAATGTGGTCAGTTTACGACTGACCTGGGTCTTCAACCAGGAAATCCCTGTAAAATCTAAGAAACGTTCCGGAAGTCAGGAATGACAATCCGCATCCCTTTGTTCGAAACAGTTTCTTTCAGCACCTTTTCTATTTCAATTTCATCATACGGATTCCGGATCCTGACAACATACTTCATGAAGTGACCAAGAACAGTTTCCAGGGCTTCATCGGGGATGACCTGTCCGCCCGTGGTGGCTGCTTTTCCATTGTTGAGGATGATCACCTTCAATGGAATACTCCGGAGTTCGGCTTCCAGGAGTCCGAGTGGACCGGCTGAGATGAAGGAAAAGTCTCCGCTGATGGCCCATGGGTTTTTTATCCCTGCCATGTAGGCCCCGATGGCCAGTGGGATACTTCCACCCATGTAAGTCACTGCATCGATGCAGTGCCAGGGTTCGGCACAGAATTGGCTGGATACCCCCGTATCGCCTGAAACGAAATCACCACGGTATTTTTTAAATACCCTGAACAGCGGAACATAAGATTCCACGGTCTTTTTCCAGTGGAGTGGTGTGGCCTCCGGAATCGATGGAATGGGAGGAACAGCAATGTTTTTCCAATTCTTTCCCGAACTCTTTGCAAGATAAACCTCCCGCTGATAGGGATTGAACAGGGGCGCCAGCACATGTTGTTGTATATTTCTTTTGTAGGCAGGTGGTGCTGAGCCTTGAGATTTATCCGTAAAGGAAATCCATTCCGCTTTTACTTCGCTTTTAATGTCATCAACATCAAGTACAATGGCGTAAGGCAGTTGTTCCTTTTCTGAACGGGCATAAGCTTCATGTACTTTCTTGTAAACATTATCAGGTTTTGCACCGATCCAGGGCATCCCGATCCCATCAAGAAAAGGCCGGGTTTCGATAATGGTGTCGGAATGTGTTCCACCGGTATCTTCCGGGATGATGGTTACGAAGCCGGCCGTTGTTCCGGCATACAATGAATCGGAAACGGCATTTCCGGCCTTCATGATGCCGTGTGTCTTGAACAGTGAGACCGATCGTTTACCCAGCAGGGCGGCGCAATGGCAAATGGTATATGCAGGCTCTTCATGGAAAGAGGTGAAAATTTTCCGGTCCAGCTTTGTTTGAAGCGCCCGGTAAATATCCGATCCGCCATACCCGGGAACATAAGTGATCACTTCGACACCGGCATCGATCAGTGCTTGGGATATGAGTTCTGCAACAGTCATAAATAATTGAAAACTGAAAAAGATTTGGGGATCAGATTATTCGCTTTATCAACCGAAGCTTATGGGTGTATTTCTGCAAGGTTTCGTCATAGATACCTTCGTGATCGATTGGGTCGATACGAACTTTTCCGGAGCAGTGAAGGATCCGGAACCGGTCGATGAGCAGTCCGACATGGGTGATAATTCCCTCCTCATTATCGAAAAAGGCGAGATCTGCCGGTTCTGCCTCTGCCAGTAAACTAACCACTTCTCCCTGGGTGGACTGTTGGGTGGCATCACGAAGAAGTTTCACCTTCTTAAATTTAAAGGCCATTTGTACCAGTCCGGAGCAATCGATGCCGAAGGGAGAGCGTCCTCCCCACAGGTATGGTGCATGAAGATAGAACATGGCATCTTTCACAATGTTGTTTTTGGCCTGCATCCGGTCCAGCGGGGTCAGCGCCCTTTCCAGGATGGCAGTATCAGAAATTTGTCCTTCATAAAAGAAGATCTCTTTCCCCACCTGAATCCGTTGATCTTCATAGCCGGGCAGCGAACTGCCAAGGGGAACGGGGAAGACACTCTTGATGGTTTCGTTTGAGACCAGTTGAACCAGATCGGCAGTAACGGCGGTTTCGGCGCCGAAGAGCCGGATGAATTCGGGTTCATCGATCAGTTTGCCCTGCAGGCTGCTGATCCACCCTTCGTATTGGTCATAAACCAATTGAACCCTGATCCAGTTTGATTCCATTTCCATCACCCGGTACAACTCCCCGAACAGGATCTGGGTGACCATCTCGGATTGATGGGAAGGCTCGCTCCTCACCGGAACGATGCTATGAACGCAAACGCCAAATTCCATTTCAGTAGCGATTAATGAATGCTCAAATGTACGTGAAAATGCATTACGATCGTCAAGTAATGCACGATGCATGAATGATGGCGATGTTGACTTCCCCAACTTAAGGATATAATTGTGACCTCAGGATTTCATCTCCTTTTTTAACTCTTCCAGGGCACAGCCACTGCAGTTGGAGGAACAACCGTTGCATTTTCGAAGCGGATTTTTCAGGTATTTGACCAAACGGAAGATCGACACCGTGATGGCGATCAGTATGATAAGACCGACGGTGAGGTATTGCCAGATCATTTCAGGATAGAATCAGACTGCCAACTTGAAAAACAGTGAAGGATAAAAGCCAGGCCAGTGAAGTCGTATAAAGAATGAGAAACAGTGCCCATTTCCAGCTCCCCGATTCCCGGTTGACAGTGGCAATGACGGCCACGCAGGGCATGTAAACCAGGATAAAGAGTAAAAATGAGATACCGGCGAGCGGGCTGAATATTTTTTTCCCGGTGCGGGAGCCGGTCAGGTAAGTCTCGTTCTGTAAAGTAGTGGTCAGGTTTTGTGGCGCACCCGTTTCGTGGTAATGCGGTGAACTGTACAGCACGCCCATGGTACTTACAACGACCTCTTTGGCTGCTGCGCCAGTGATCAGGCTGACGCCCATACGCCAGTCAAATCCCAGGGGAGCAATGACCGGCTCGATGAATTTTCCGATCTTTCCGATGTAGGAATTCTGTAACCGTTCCCGGGGAGAAGCTGTGTTGCCTGCCGGAAAATATTCCAATGCCCAGATAAGGATCACGGCGATCAGGATCACACCTCCCATTTTTCGGAGGTATTGCTGACCCTTTTCCCACATGTGGCGGATAATGACGCGCATGGTCGGCATCCGGTAGGGTGGAAGTTCCATGACAAAAGGTGCCTCCTGGCTTTTAAAAAGTGTCTTCTTGAAAATCAGAGAAACCAGTATTGCAAGAACAACTCCGGTGAGGTATAATCCAAAAATGACACTGCCGGCATAATTCGGGAACAGGGCGCCGGTGACCAGGATATAAACCGGCAATCGCGCGCTGCACGACATGAAGGGATTGATCAGCATGGTGAGCAGGCGGTTGTTCCGGTCTTTGATGGTTCGGGTTACCATGATGGCCGGAACATTGCATCCGAAACCCATGATAAGCGGGATGAACGATTGTCCGTGCAACCCCATCTTGTGCATCAGTTTGTCCATGATAAATGCGGCGCGCGCCATATAACCTGTATCTTCCATCAGGGAGATGAAAAAGAAAAGGATGAGGATATTGGGTAAAAAGACAATTACGCTACCCACACCGTTAATGATCCCGTCGACCAGGAGATCCCTGACGGGTCCGGCAGGAAGAATGTTGGTCAATTGTTCGCCAATCCAGGCTACGATAAGTTCAATCCCCATTTTTGGATAATCGCCCAGGGTAAATGACGACTGGAACATAATCCACAGGAAGAGGAGGAAAACAGGGAATCCGAGGTATTTATGCGTCAAAATGCCATCTATACGTTCACTGAGGGTTCTCTCTGGTTTTACTTCCTGATTCGGGATCATGGTCTCTTTGAGCGCCCCTGCAATAAACCCGTACTTGGCATCGGTAATCAGCGTTGCTGAGTCTTCCTTGAAGTTGATTTCAAGAGTCTGTATCTCTCGTTCCGTAGTCGATAGAATATTGTCGCCTTGTGATGAAGCTGCAATCGTTTGAATGACTTCAGCATCTTTTTCCAATAGTTTGATGCTGAAATAGCGCGATGAGATCTGGTCGGTCAGGCGCGCATCTGCCCAGATCGTATTCTGGATTCGTTTGAGCGCTTTTTCGATATCGGATCCGTAATTGATATGAACATGCCTGACCATGGGATCACGGTCTTCGTAAACTTCGATGATGCGGTCGAAAAGTTCATTGAGCCCAACTCCCCTGGAACTGATGGTGGGGATGACTGGAATACCAAGGAGAGTACCGAGCGCCTTGTGGTCGAGTTGATGTCCCTGGTTGCCGAATTCATCATACATGTTAAGCGCGATCACCACGCGGATATCCATGTCGATGAGTTGGGTGGTAAGAAAGAGGTTCCGTTCAAGGTTTGAGGCATCCACAACGTTGACCACAATGTCAGGAAAATCGTTGATGATATGCCTGCGAACATAAAGCTCTTCGGGAGAATAGGCGGTCAGCGAATAGGTGCCCGGCAGATCGGTGATGTTGAAGATATACCCATTCTGACTGAACCTGGCCTCTTTGGAATCAACCGTGACCCCGCTGAAATTTCCAACCCTTTCGTGCGATCCTGATGCAAAATTAAACAGCGTGGTTTTTCCGCAATTTGGATTCCCCACGAGAGCGATATCGATCACGTTGCCTTTTTCAACAGAAAGTTTTTTCAACTGCTCGCTCAGCAGCGTTCCATTGTAGTCGGAAATACCATCCTCCCCGTTTTGGTTTGCAGATGACTCCTCCGGACTGATCACTTCGATCAGTTGTGATTCACTGTGGCGCAATGATATATGAGAGCCAAGGATTTGGTATTCGACCGGATCCTGTAGCGGAGCTGCTTTGATAACAGTAACCTCTTTGCCCTTCACAAAACCCATTTCCATGATGCGTTTACGAAAGGCGCCACGACCCCTGACCTTGGTGATGATGCCAGATTCTCCCTGGCGGAGATCAAAAAGTGTACTCAATTAATTTAGACCAGATTAGAATAAATGCAAAGATACTATTTTTTTTGCAAGTATTCTCCGGCTTCAGGTCCGAGATTAAAAATCAGGTCTATGATGCTCAGATTCGGGATGAATCCGTGTTTCGGGGCGAAAGTTTGTGGGTATTCCGGGTTTTGAAATTCACCTTTTTTCGATACCAGTTGGTTGCGTTTGTTATCCCGAGATTCCAGGTTAAACTCCCCCGAAACCGAGAGAGGAACCGAAACATGAAGGCTTTTAAAAATCACCTCAAGCAACGCGTTATTCAGTTCCATCAGGTAATCAAACCGCTGCTCAAAGAGGGGGATAAAACGGTCCTGGTAATAAAGGAAAAAGGGTGAATTGTTATAGGCCGTTTCAATGGATCTCCAGTGCAATTTTTGCCAGGGAAGTGCATCGGATACCCGGATATCCTTGGTCATGGTATGATTTCCGAAAGGTTTGATCACCGGTACGGTCAATGTTTGCTTCCCGTTCGGACCATAAATATAACAGCGGTTGCGGCAGGTTTGTTTGGTGTAGGTTTCATATGCATCAATGACTGCTCCACCGCTGTGCACCACTTCCAGCAGGTATTGAACCGGCGGAAGATATGAAGTTGCAATAACCAATTCTATTTGGCTTTGTTTTTCAATAAGATCTCCTCAATGGCTTTTTTGAACGAATCTTTTGGTAAGGCTCCTGCGGTCATCTGTGGCTGTTCTCCGATGGGCACAAAAAGTATCGACGGAATGCTCCGGATCCCGAAGGCTCCTGCAAGTTCCTGTTCAGCTTCAGTATCAATTTTATATATGTTGATCTTGCCGTGGTATTCGATGGCAAGTTCTTCCAGTATCGGAGCAACCATCTTGCAGGGTCCGCACCAATCGGCATAAAAATCTATGATGCAGGGCAGGGTGCCTTCAAATTTCCATTCTTTATTCTGCTCAAAATCGAAAACCTTTTTTATAAAGGTATCCTTCGTCAAATGCTCTATCATAATGTTAATTGTTAAGATTGTTTTAAAATCTCGTTATCTTGCTACTTAACGAGCAGTACCTCATTGATGGCTTTCACATAATCGGCTTTTTGCATGGCTCCTACCGACATCTGCGGTTTACCGGTTTTCGGGACAAACATAACAGCGGGAATTGACCGTACATTAAACAATCCTGCCAGTTCCTTTTGCTCATCCACATTGACTTTATAGACAATTATTTTTCCCTTGTATTCTTTTCCCAATTCCTCAAGAATGGGCCCGATCATTTTACAGGGACGGCACCAATCGGCATAAAAATCAATGATAACAGGAATCTTACCTTCAAAAATCCATTCCTTTGGGCTTTTCTGGTAATTCCATACCAGTTTCTGAAAGGATCCGGCATCAAGATGTAAAATACCCTGCTTTGTTTTTGTCTGCTGATCGTCATTCGAATTGTTGCAGGCGTAAAGGGAAAACGCGCTGAGAAATAAAATTATAAATGTTGCTTTTTTCATACCTGTTATATTTTCGCTGCAAAATTAAAAATAATTTTTGATAAATCGCATAAATATCACTATTTTTTTTAATTTTGCCATGAAAAATATTTTCCTTCATGCAGATCATCGTCCGGCAATTGAACACGGAACAGTTTACTTCCCGTTTTTCCAACGAGGAGGAATGCCTGAAATTTCTGTCGGAAGAGAAATGGGCAAATGGATACACCTGTAAAAAATGCGGACACACCAACCATTGTAAAGGGAAGTCTCCTTATTCACGCCGTTGTACACGTTGCAAGCACGAAGAATCGGCAATGGCCAACACCATCTTTCACCGGTGCCATATCCCTATCGCCGAAGCTTTTCGCATTGTCTATATGGTTTGTCACGATCCATCGGTTTCCACCTACAAGTTATCCCGGGAGGTCGATCTTCGCCAGATGACCTGTTGGAAATTGAAGAATCGGCTGATGGAATGTGTAAAAAACAGGGGAGATGTGGATATTCTGTATCACGAAAAGAAATTGTAGAAACAAGACAGGCAGAGGCTGTCGTGCAAGAAAAATGGAATCATGAGAGGCGCCTCACATTTATCGGATAACAAGTTTTTTGATGCTGATAAAACTACTGTTTTCCAATTTCAACAGGTAAATTCCAGCCTTTAACCCGGAAACATCCAAAGTGATTTCATTCTTTCCCGATGGTGAGAAAAGGGTTTGATGCATGACTTCCCGTCCATCGATGGTGGATATTTTTACAACAAAACCGCTTGCCTTCTGAAGTTCAAATCTTACAGTAACGTTGTTTTGCGCAGGATTTGGATAGAGTTTCAGCCCTTGCAATAAATCTGTTTCAGCGATTCCTACATGCGATTTCGGATAAAAAATCTCCCATCCTTTGCCGGTGATACTGCTGTTGGAAGTGAACACAATCATCATTTGTCCTTTCGGAGCCGTCACAGAATCAGGCAGGCCGGAAGTTTCATAATGTCCTGATAAGGAGGCGAGGGTATCAACAGGTACCTGGGAAAAATCGTAAATCCTGAGAAAATCCTTTCCCGGTTCAGTATCAAAGTATTTGAAATACAGGGTAACGGGTGTGCTATCGGATCGGGAGAATTTCCACCGGCAACTGGTATTGTTGTGATAGTTGAATTCAAAGCTGCCATCGGTTATGTTGAAGGTATCGGCAGTGACTTCGGTTTGCGTGTTACACCAGACGGGGATGTTGGAACTATAGGAAGCTAACCATCCGGGGGCTTTTCCGCTGCCGGAAGCAAACGAAACCAGCATTTTATTGCCCGTGGAGGTCAGGGCAGAAGGAACCGATTCCCCGGAAAAATTTCCCAGGACGGGCGATGAACTTGTGGCACCATCATAAACAGTGACAACATCCGGTGAAAGGGTATTGAACCGCTGGAATGAAAGTGTGATGCTGCTTACCGAGTCATCGGGTATTTGCGGTGCGATCAGCCAGGAGCAAGTTGTTTCGGGGTGATAATCTTTAACCGGTCCGCTGCCATCTTCAAAGGTGCCGTTCTTTTCCATGAAAGTCACCGGTCCGCTGCAATAAAGAGGATAGATGTAATTGACGGTGTCGGGATAGCAGTTGATGATGAGTTCCTGGGCAAGGTTGAAGCTCCCGCCGCCTGCTACCAGATTATCGGTGTAGTAATACCCATCGCTGCTGCCGCTCCATCCAAAATTAAAATGGAAGTAAGCCGTATCCTGGTATCCATCGCAGATAAATGCATGACCATCGATGTTTGGCACCGACCACCCGGCATAATACATGGGCATCTTCCGGTCGAGGTGTGCCACTAAAATGCTGTCCCAATTCAGGTTGGTGCTATCACGGTACAGATATTGGGTTTGCGGAGAATATTTAAAATAGGTGCGCAATGAATAAGCTGCCTTATGGTTATACATTCCCGAACCCGTTGGCCCATAATGCAGGTCGCAGGAAACACCTAGGTGAAAAAGCAGCTGGGCGATACCAGGATTGGAGCTGTTGATAGCGTTCAGCATTTTATTCCAATCGTATGTGCTGTTTTGAAAATCGGCAGAGAGAATCCCATAGGTGCTATCAAGATAGGAATAGGAGCCAACACCGGACGCGGGCCAGCGGTAATAATTCATCAACTGTCCCATGGCCGTGGGCACGCATCCGGCCAGGGCATGGCCGCCGGGACCTCCCGGATCAGCAGGACATCCTTCATTGTACCAGATGGATTGGTTCCATCTTGAGGTCAATAAGGGGGCAACTACCTGCTGGTTTTTAAACGGATGAAGGGAGTGGGAAGGAGTGTTCAGGTAATAGTTCCACGACAATTGCGCAGTGATATTGGGCGAAATCTTGCGTTCGCGGGCAAACCTGATCTGATCCTCATACTGTTTCATCCAGGCTGTGAACTGCGGAGGGGGGTTACCCTGATTGCAGCTGCCATCAAAAGAATATCCCAGCACGGGAACCACGGCATCGTCGGCTGAAACGATCACAAAACCTCCGGGCGACAGATTGAAGACATAATAAGCAGGAATACCATCGAGGGAACAGGTATACCTGTCAATGACCCGGATGTCGGTATAGTCAACAGAATGAAATTGATTCACCCGCTCGAAATAGAAATTAATTCCTGCTTTGCAGGCATCCTGCAGGGGCACTTCCTTGGCCTGAACGGAATAACCGGTCAACAGACTGATTACACCAAAAAAAATGGATCTGATCATAGTGCTGCGATTAAAAAAGGGTTGAGGACACCTTATCTGGCCTCAACCCTTGGATATCAAATGGTTTCTATAGGTTATTCAACCACGATTTTCCGGGTTGAAATGCCCTGGTCACCGGTGATCCTGAGAAGGTAGATTCCCTTCGCCAGGTTGGAAACATCAAAGGTTTTTTCAAAAAGGCCGGAGAAATTGCTTGTGAGATCGGAGAAGATCAGGTCGCCCTTCATGGCATGAAGTTCGATCGTGATATCCTGCGGAAGTGCTATCTCAAAACTAACGGTCAGCTTGTTGTCTGCGGGGTTCGGATACACATTCAATTTCTCAAAGCTACGTTCTTCATCTTTACCAACCGTGATGGAATAGCTTCCTTTCCATCCATTTCCCCGGACAGTATTGTTGGATTGCCATACCAGCATCATCTTTCCGCTGGGAGAGGTGACGGGTCCGGGCAGTGTTGTATATTCCCCGGTATAGGTAACCAGGAGCTGGTTGTTCTGGGAATCATATACCTGGAGTTTATCTTTGGTGGGTTCAGAGCTGAAACTGTCAAGTGTAAAGGTGACCGTGGCAGCATTGGTTGGCAACAGTTTATACATGCAGGTGGTACTGTTGCGATAGCGATAGGATTCGCTTCCGTCGGTCAGGTCTCCTCCCGATTCGGTTATGGTTGTTGAGGAGGAGCAGAAGGGGACTACAGTGGTGGAATAAGCAGCCAGCCATCCTGGAGCAGTTCCGCTTGATCCGGTAGAAAAGGTAACGAACATCTTTGGTCCGGTTGAAGTCACACTGGCAGGGATTGACGATCCTGAATAGGTGGCAAGCAGGGGAGCTGATGCGGAGGCTCCATCGTAGATTTTCACCTCGTCGCCAACTTCTGTGCTGAACCGAACAAAACTAAGGGTGATCGTGGCCACGCTATCGTGCGGGTCGATGAGCCAGCTGCAGTTGACGTTATTCAGGTAATCAGCCACAGGTCCGCTG
>Ga0247841_10001239_pt1 | contig 59449 bp, 74 predicted proteins | sample LaCruzMarch2015__2_FD_192410 | JGI IMG/M metagenome (GOLD analysis project Ga0247841, IMG submission 192410) | Freshwater microbial communities from meromictic Lake La Cruz, Castile-La Mancha, Spain - LaCruzMarch2015_18m | ecosystem: Environmental > Aquatic > Freshwater > Lake | place: Spain...
TTTCTTGTTACCCACGCTCCGTTTTTAGAAAAGAAATTGAGAAATTGGAAATTGAATGCAGCAGTATTTATCTATGATAATTTTATCGGCAGAAGAATACTTAACGATTATACTAAAATAATAACAATCACAAAGTGGGAACTTCCTGATTTATTCAAATTAGGAGTAAAAAAAGAAAAAATTGTTTATATCCCTAACGGGATTCCTGAAGAATATTTTAAAGGGAAGCCAAAAAATAGTAAAAATAAAAAGAAGATATTATTCTTCGGAAGAATTGCACCAATAAAAAGTCTGGAGACACTCATAAAAGCTATGTCTATTATCCGAGACAATGAAATAAGCCTAGATTTAGTCGGGCCCTATGAGCCCGAGTATAAAAAATACCTACTTGAATTAATAAAAAAGCTTAATATTGAAAAAAAAGTAAAATTTTACCCCCCAATTTATAATCTCAAACAAAAAATAGCCTTGTTAGATAATCATAAAGTCTTTGTTCTTCCTTCAAAAAGAGAAGCAATGCCACAAGCGCTTATAGAAGCCATGGCAAGAGGGATGATTGTTATCTCAAGCAATACTGAAGGTGGAAAAGAAATAGTAAAAGATAGTAAAAACGGTTTTCTTTTCAAAATAGGTAATGAGAGAGAATTAGCTGAAAAGATAGAAGAGTCATTAAATAGAAAAGATAAAACAATACAAACTAATGCAAGAGAGTTTGTAAAACGTTTTTCTTGGAAAAAATTGATTGAAGACATTGAAAAAGTCTACACCTTTTGATATAAATCTTTAAAAACATTCTTAATATCATCCTCTTATGAAAATCACGCTTATATCAACATCTACTTTTCCCTCTGACCAGGGAATAAGGACAATATCGGCTGTTCTAAAGAAAGCAGGCCATGATGTTAGTCTTATTTTTATGACAGCCAGTGAAGATTATAGCAAGTTTTATGAGCAAAGAGACTTGAAACAGCTTGCTAATCTCTGTCTTGGCTCAGAAATGATAGGCATCACTTCATTTGCATCAACAGCAAAAAGGGCAGAGCAAATTATAGAATTCTTAAAGCCTCTTAAAATACCAATTGTTTGGGGCGGCATTCATGCAACAATTTCTCCCCAAGAGTGTATAAAATATTGCGATATTGTCTGCGTTGGAGAAGGTGAAGACGCAGTTATTGAAATTGCAAAAGCAATAGAGTCTAAAAAAATGAAAAATTTTGAAAAAATGAAAAATATTTGGTTTAAACGAGCAGATGGAAAGATAATAATGAATCCTGTTCGTCCACTGGTAGATAATATTGACAAAATCCCTTTTCCAGATTTTGAAATAGAAACCCAATATATTCTGGACCATCATAACCTAAGAAAGTTTGAGGAAAGGGATTTATCAGGACAAATCTTTTTTCTTACAGGACGAGGATGTCCCTATGGGTGTGATTATTGTAGCAATAATTTTCTCAATAAACTTTATGAAGGAAAAAGAAAAAGAATAGTAAGGTGGCATTCTGTTGATTATATCATAAAGGGAATAATCTATCTCAAGAAAAAATTTCCAAATTTAGGCTATTTTGACATACGTGACGATACTTTCTCACTCAGATCACTAGAAAATATAAAAGAATTTTGTAAGGAATATAAAGAAAAGGTTCATATGAGATTTAAATGCTTAGCAGACCCACATACTGTCTCTGACGAAAAGATTAGATTATTAGTTGATGCAGGATGCACAGATATCATCATCGGAATTCAGGGATGTGAAAGAACAAACAGAGAAATCTTTCATAGAAATCAAAAAGATGAAGATGTAATAAGAGCATCAAAAATATTGAGCAAATATAAGAATCTTGCAGTAATGTATGATGTAATTACTTGTAATCCCTATGAAAAGCCAGAAGATATCATCAATGTCATTAGATTGCTTCAGAAAGTCTCCAAGCCATATTATCTTTCAGTAAATAATCTTGTATTTTTTACTGGCTCACAACTCTATCAAAGAGCAAAAAAAGATGGTATAATAAAAAATGAAAGAGATTCTGCTGCAGAGCTTAATTATTGGGATAGAAGCAAGCATATTTTACTCAAGGGAAAAAATATTTACTTAAATTTGATAATAAATCTAATGCGTGGCTCTGTAAACGAAAAAAGATTTGGTTTTATGCCAAATTTTCTAATTAACTATCTTTTAAGAGAAGAAATAGTCAAGAAAAATCTTAAAAATCCTTTTCCTTCACTTCTTGCCTTAAAAGTAGTCGGAGTCTATGATTTAGTAAGAGAGAGAATATTAAAACCCGCATATAGAAGTCTTCCAGTATCGTTTAAGATATGGTATGATAAAACCAGATATAGGGTTTAATCTAGTTATTTGTTAGAATAAATAGTAGGGTCATCTACATTTGCCCAATAAAAACCTTCTTGTCTAAGTTTGCAGGCCAGGCAATAACCACAATGCTTATTTTTAATGGGAGAATAACAGCTAAAATTGTTCTTAAATTCTACTCCAAGTTTCTTTGCCAATAAAACTATATCTTCCTTATCTTTTTCAATTAATGGTGCATAAATTTTAAACTTTCCGGCGCAGGATAGTTTGCTAAGATTATTAATCTCTCTAATAAAACCCTTTGTCGTGTCAGGATAACTTTCTTTTCCTTCACACTTAAACCCCACAAAAATATCACTCTTTGTTTTATCTTTTAAAAAAATTGATTCTGCAATAGCAAGAGCATAGGTAAGAAAAATAGTATTTCTGCAAGGCACATAAAATTTTTGGCTTTCTTTACTTGTATCCTTGAGGTCTTTTCTATTAAGCTTTTTTATCTTTCCCGGTTTATTTATTAATGAATTAGAAATTTTGCCAAGCCAATCAAGTTTTATTTCCATAAACTCTGCTCCAATCTGCCTTGCGCATAAACTCGAGTATTTTCTTTCTTGTTTTAATGATTTTTGACCGTAGTCAAAGAACAATATCCTTAGATTGTCATACTTTAGCTTCTTTTTCACATAAAAAGCAGTCACTACACTATCCAAACCGCCACTGCAGAGAATTATAGCACTTTTCTTGCTTTTCATAATATTGGCAGTAGAATAAACTTTATAAGTTTGCTTTTTCTCTCTACCCTATGAAAAAGAAAGCAGAAGAGCTTAAGAAAGGAGATAAGTTTGCAATAGGTCCAGAGAATCTTAGTGTAGAAAGCATAGAACTCTCTGATGTAGGCAAACAAGGGGTAAAAAAATGTCGTATTGTTGCCATAAAGCAAAATAAAGAAAAACTTGTTCTTGTAAGGCCGTCTAATTATCCTTTTGAGGTAAAGTAAGATGATCGATATAATTATCACATCATATAATGAACCGAAATCCACATTAAGGGCAGTTAAAGCTTTTCTTAATCAAAAAATAAAACAAGATTTTAGAATTACAGTAGTAGACCCTTTTCCAGAAGTTGGAGAGTTTTTAGAAAAACATGTTAAAAGCAAAAATTTTGTATTTTATCCTGATCCCGGAGAAGGAAAAAGTTATGCTTTAAACCTTCTTTTCCAAGAATATGCTTCAAGTAATAAAGAAGATATTTTCATTTTAACAGACGGCGATGTTTATGTTTCTGAAAACTCTGTTAAAGCAATTCTCAAATCTTTTGAAAACCCCCGGGTAGGATGCATAACAGGTAAACCTGTTTCACTAGATAGCAGAAAAACCAAGTATGGCTATTGGTCTAATCTTTTATTCGCAGGAATTGATAAAGTAAGAAAAAAATTATCTGAACAAAAAAAGTTTTTTGAGTGTTCAGGATATTTATTTGCAGTTAGAAAAAGTGTTATCTCAGATTTTCCCATTGAAGCCTGTGAAGATAGTATAATCCCCTTTCTTTTTTGGAAAAAAGGTTATCAAATTGCATATGTGCCTTCAGCAGAAGTTTATGTTAAAAACCCAACTAACTGGAAAGATTGGCTTAATCAGAAGATAAGAAATATCAAAGGTCATGAAAATTTAAATAAAGTTTCTCCTGACATGCCGAGAACAAAATCTTTTTGGAACGAAATTAAAGAAGGAGCATTCTTCGCGCTAAAATATCCAAACACTCTACAGGAATTTTTCTGGACAATTGAGTTATATTTTGCAAGACTCTATCTTTATCTTAGGGCATTCAAGGAATTAAGAAAGAAAAAATCATATTCTGATGGTTGGAGAGTAGTGGAAACAAAATCAACAAGAACTCTTGACTAGTTTTTCTAATTCTTTTTCTAGTTCATCAAACGACTCAACAATTTTTGTTGTGCCTAGGACTATAGCACTTATTTCTTCTATAGAGTCTTCTATTTTCCGGTCCGTTTTTATTGCTACTACTGGAATTCCCTTTGCGAATGCATAACCCATCTCCCAGGCAGTTCCAGCTCCAACATTAAACCCATTTAAATTAGCTAGAACTAAATCACATCCCTTAAATCCGCTTATATCCCCTTCTGCAATTTTCTTAAAATTAACTCCTTCTTTCCATAACCCGCAATCCCGGTGAGGTAAAAATGTCTTAATCTTATATTTCTTGCATATTTCGTCTATTTTTTCAAGAAAGTCTCTTTCTTCTTTAAGACATAATGGACCTGCAATGTACGCTTTCATAAAACTTATATATGCTTTGAAGTTATAAAGTTTATGATGAAGATAATGATAATAAAACTTGGGGCATTGGGAGATGTAGTTAGAACTCTTTCCATTCTTCCGGCTATCAAAGAGAAATATCCTGATTCTGAAATTTATTGGATAACAAAGCCAAATGCCCTTCAATTATTTGAAAATAATCCATTTGTTAAGAAAGCATCGGCCATACCTTACAAAACAAGTCCTCAAGAAAAATTTGATGTTTTATGCAATTTTGATATAGAAGATGAAGCAACAGAACTTGTGGAGCAAATAAAATCTGATAAAAAGTTTGGATTTTACTCTCAAGATGGATTTCCAGCATCATTTAATCTTTCAGGCGAATACTATCTAAACACAATGTTTGATGATGAACTTAAAAAATCAAACGGAAAAACCTATCAAGAAATGATGTTTGATGCAGCAGAACTTGAATGGAAAAGACAGCATTGCCCAATTTACCTTAATGAAACAGATAAAAAATATGCAAAGGAATTTTCTAAAACAAATAAACTCGAAGCAAAAAAATTGATTGGAATTCACATGGGTGCTGGCCCCAGATGGCCTTCTAAGGCATGGAGTAAAGAGAAGATAAAAGAGTTTATATTGTCTGCTAAAAAGAAAGGCTATGAAGTTATTCTTTTTGGAGGTCCTGATGAATTTAAAACATTTGAGCCATTGATTCAAGAACTTAAAAAATCAAATATCCAAGTTTTAAAAAATAATCCCCAAAATACTATAAAAGAATTTGCAGCATTAGTTAATATTTGCAGTATAATGATTTGTTCTGATTCTTTTGCACTCCACGTTTCTCTCGCATTGAGAAAACCAACAATTGGTTTGTTTTTCTGTTCTTCTTCAAATGAAATTGAGGGATATGGCATGCTAAAAAAAATTGTTTCATCTTCGCAAAAAGATTTTTTTCCAGAAAAAATGAATGTTTACGATGAAAAGCTGGTAAACAGCATTCTCGCAGAAACAGTGCTACAAGAAGTAGAAAATATTATTCAGAAGCAGAGACAAAACAAATAAAAGGCTAAAAATCAAACACAATTATAAGAAATGGATGAAGAAAAGAAGATAAGCAATATAGAGAACAATATCCTTAATGAAGAAGCTGTTCTAAAGAAAGAAGAGCAAAAAGTTCAGGAAATAAGTGAAGAAATCTCAGAAGGAAAAAAGAACTTTCCTGAAAATAGTTCGCCTACGGGAAAATCAGTGACTTGGCTTAAAGACCCGTATAATCTTGCTTTAGTCGGAATTATCGCATTCGCTCTTGCAATAAGAATATATTATTTTTTCCTTACAAAAGATCAAGCCCTATGGTGGGATGAAGCTTGTTACACCAGTTTAGCTAAAAACTTTATATTGCATACCTGGGATGGCACTTCGGGAATTATAAGTGAAGCCACGATAAGACCTATTCTTTTCACACTTTTTCTTTCAATATTAATGAGAATAGGACTTGCAGAAGTAGGAATTAGGTTTGTTTTAATCTTAATTTCAACACTTTCTGTATTCTTTCTTTTTCAAGCTGTTAGAGAATTATATAATTCAAAAGTTGCCTTGGTTTCTTCTTTAATTTATGCTGTTCTCTGGATACAGCTATTTTATACAGATAGAATAATGGTTCATATTTTAGCACAAGCTCTTTTGTTTCCAAGCATATACTTTTTCGTAAAATCTTTAGGCAAGGATAAATTTAATTTTAAATATTTTGCATTATCCTTGTTCATCCTGAGCATAGCAACAATGATTAGATATACTAAAGGACTAATCTTCTTTGCCTTTATTGTCGTGTTTGTTTTATATCTATGGAATAATAAATTTAAATTATTAGCTAATTATAGAATATGGCTTTCTGCCTTTATTGGCTTTCTTCCACTTCTGATTTTTTTCGCAATAAATTTCATGAATACTGGAAATATTTTTCCAGCATTATTTGGCAGCTATTTTCATCCAGGCACAACAACCGGTGGAGAGAGTATGCCCTTTTTCTGGACTTTTCTTAGCTATATTCCAATCTATCTTCAAACCGTATTATTCGTATTTTTTATTTTAGGATTAGGAAAAGCCTTGTTTGAAGTTATTTTGGGCTATGATTTAGTTGCAAAAGATAAGAAACTCCAAAGCAATATTCTATTAATTTTAATATTATTAATTACCTGTATCTTCTTCATATTTTATTTGAGAATAGCAGAAGATAGATACATGTTTCCTGCGAGCATATCTATCGTAACTTTTGCAGCGCTCGGTTTAGTTTTTGTTTATGACTTGATTAAAAAATATAGTTCTTATTTGGCAGTAATTTTTATTATTTTAATACTCGCTTTTGGAGCATATCAAGAATTAAAATTCGCAGACAATATCATCAAGGCAAAAGAACCAAGTTATATGCAGCAAAAACAGGGATTTGAATGGTTAAAAGTAAATGTCCCAGAAAATGCTACGATTATAGGCAGTGGTATATTTCCTTATGCTGTTTATTATGCTGAAAGAAAATACATAGAGGCGCCAGAAAATCTTACAGATTTTTTAATTCTCGAAAAAAAAGCAGATTATTTAGTGATGCATGGTTTTGCACCGGGTCCTGATTATCTAACCTCCTATATCCAGAATCAGACAGAATGGTCACCTCTGAAGGTATTCTATATTGATAGTCAAAATAAGCAACCAATCCTTATAATTTATAAGAGAGAAGCCCAGATATAACAATTTAATCTTCTATACTTATCCACTTCTTAGCAACAATAAAAGGGTTTTTTCCTTTTAGAAAAGGAAGTCCGGCCATGATGTTTGCTTTTAATTCTGTAAAAGTTCTTATTCTTATAAGTCTTCTAAATAAATATCCTGGTCTTAAATAGACTTTTTTGTATATTCTCGCAAGTTCTTTTTGCAAATCTTCTTTTGAAATATTTTTATTTGAATATAAAGGTGGTTTAAATAATTCACCGGGTTTTATCTTTTTTATACTTCCTTCTTTCACAGCAAGATCATATATTTCTGTACCCGGATATATCACTAGAATAGTAAAATTCGCGAAATCAGGATTAATTTCTAAAGCTAAATTCAATGTATCTTGAATAGTTTTCTTATTGTCCTTAGGTAAACCAATCATAAAAAATCCAAATGTTCTTATTCCTGCTTCTTCTGTTATCTTGAACGCGTGCTTTACTTGTTCCGGCGTTATTGCTTTTTTGATATCATTTAACACTTCTTGGTTTCCTGATTCAATTCCATAATAGATGCACCAAACACCGGCTTTTTTCATTTTTATTAATATTTCTTTATTAATTGGCGCCACTCTTGCTTGCACTCTTAGTGATATTTTTATGCGTCGTTTTATTATTTCGTCGCATATTTCTTCACATCTCTTAAGATTCAAATTAAAAGTATCGTCGAATAAATATAATTCTTTAACTCCAAAATCTTTGATTAAATGTTCTATTTCATCTGCTATGTTCTTAGCAGTTCTGGCACGACAACCTTTCCATAGGTTTTGAGAAGCACAAAAAGTACAATGAAATGGACAGCCTCTGGAAGTCATTATATGCATACAAGGAGTTTGTCTGATAATACTGCTATAAGAAGAGTAAAGCTTCCAGGGAAATAAGTCTCTTGCAGGAAGAGGTAGTGTATCAAGATCTTTAATGAGTTCTCTGTCGTGCGTTCTTATAAACTCAATTTTTTTTGATTTATTTTTCTGCTTGTACATTATACCCTTTACTTTTTTTAAACTCTTACCATTTTCTAAAGAATCTGCAAGTTCTAGTAGAGTATATTCTCCTTCACCAATTGCTATAATGTCAACACCATCAAACGCGAGAGTCTCTTCTGGTAAAATTGTAGGATGTGTGCCTCCGAGAACTGTTTTCGCACCAATTTTTTTACCTATTCTGCACACATTTAATGCTGCACCCAGGAGATCTGTTACTGCTCCAACGCCGACTATTCCGGGATTAAAATCTCTTAATTGCCTTTCAACTTCTTCATCGCTAAGATCTAATGCAGAAGCATCTATCACCTTAATCTCATGTCTTCTAGAATCTCTTAAGACTGCAGCAATATATGCTAAACCAAGAGGAATATATGCTCTTTTTGATTCAAGGCTTCCTTCAAAATTCGGGTTTACAAGTGCAATTTTCATTTTATCTCCAGTTTAAGAAAAATCCACAGCACCTTATGCATGCAGGGAAAAATCTCGCATTATTTAGGACTTTCCTGAAATTTTTAAACTTTTTGTTATTCCATATGCTCATAAAAGAATCGCTTTTAATATTGCCCATGACTTCTCCGAGGCAAGGAGTTACATCGCCATTTGGCTTAACAACAGCAGAAAACCAGGGGCTTATGCATCTATGATTTATTGCTTTCTCCTTCTTATAATAAGTACTCATATCTCCTTGAGAAAAATCCTGATACAATCTAAGATCAAAGCTTTTATTCTTATTTTTAATTTCACTCAAGATTTTATATAACAAATCAGGGTCAATTTTTGATGCCAAATCATTTTCATAACCATCGATTAAATTATTACTTTTGCCAAATATTTTAGAAAACATATTATGATGATTTTTGATAGTCTGCTTTTGCAGGAAGCAAGGATGTTGTAATGCAAGTATATCCACTTGCAGTTCTTCTGCTATTTCAAAAACATCATTTAAGTTTTTGTAATTATAATCCGAGATGGTGCAATTTAGTGTAATAACTGGGAATTTGCTTTTCTTTCTCATTTCAATAATATTTTTTATACCTTGTGTAGTATTCTTGAAACAGGTTTGCCCTCTCAGATAATCATGTGTTTTTTCATTTCCATCAAGAGAGATTGTAATAAAATCTAGATTTGCCTGAATTAATTTTTCAGCATTCTCTTTATTTAGTAATGTTCCATTAGTAACCAGCCCAACCACAAGTCCCTTTTTCTTCGCATATTGTATTGTCGGAGTTGTTGCTTTATTTATCAGAGGTTCTCCGCCAGTAAGATAAATATACGGGCTGTATTTTGCAACATTGTCAATTAATTTTTTTAGTGATTCAAAATCTAAACTTTCAGAAGAGGAATGTTTTTTGAATATACCTGAATTTCCGTAAAACCAACAAGTTTTGCATCTTAGATTGCATAGATAGGTTATTTCTATGGCGATAGCAGAAGGGAAAAGACTATGCCCCCCAAGATGTCTTTCAAAAAAAGTTCTCTGTCTGATATTGTTAATAACACCTATAACACTCGCATAGGGATTCCTATGCAAAAGCGGGATTATTTTATTAATTTTTATTTCTCTTCCAAGTATTTTCATTAGATCAGTTTCTTTTTCCGGTATTTTTTAATTTTTATTAATATTCTTACAAACGATATTGGCAATGTCAGTATCGCATAGCAAAATTTAAGGAACTTGTTCTTTGGTGGTCGTTTTTCCATACCGCGGGTTATAATCCTGTCAGCAAGATACACCCAATTGTACGTATCCATATGGATAACAGGAAAAGGAATGTAAACTACACTATAACCTTTTTCGCATATTCTTCTTTTTAGGTCTATGTCTTCTCCTGCAGGTTGAGGAAACTTTTCATCAAATCCATTAACTTCAAGTAGAGTTTTTCTTCTAAACGAAGCGTTATTGGTATAGCCCATCGGAGTTTTAGTGCCACCCACTATTTTTTTAGTTCCTATGCCCAATATGAATTTATTTTGAAATAATTCTATTTTAGCAACAAGATTGTTTTTTACCGGCTGCAAAAATCCTCCAACTCCAGCAATATTTTCATTTTTATACTCTCTTAACATTATAGAAATCCAATTTTTCTTAACAATGCAATCCGAATCAGTGAAAAATATAATCTTTCCGCGTGCTGCTCTAATTCCTCTATTTCTTGCAGCAGCAGGTCCAACACTTTTTTTATTTGTAATCACTCTTATTTTTTTACCATAACTTTTCAAAACTTCAGGGGTTTTATCACTCGAACCATCATCTATTATAATTAATTCAAAATTACTATGGTCTTGTGCCAGGATAGAATCAATAGTTTCTCTTATTTTTTCTGCCCTGTCTCTCACAGGAACTATAACTGAAACATAGGTATTTTTATTCATGTATTGGTTTTAAAAAGAAGATTTATATATATTGTTATTTCGGCATTGAGTTTTTAAAACTTTTAAATATTCATCTGCTTTTTTGCCCCAATCAAACTTTTTTGCCCACAATTTAGCATTTTTTTCCATATTTTGCCTTACTTTTTTATGGAGTATAAGAAATTTTATTTTTTCAGCAAGTTCATGCGAGTTTCCGTACTCAAATAATAAACCTGTTTTTCCGTCGATAATAGAATCTTTTATGCCAGAAACATTACTACCAACAACAGGCAGGCTAAAATAGTTTGCTTCAATATTCACTATCCCCCACCCTTCTTTAAAACTTGGATTAACAAAAACCCATGCTTCTTGCATAAGCTCGTTTTTCTTGGCTTCACTTATCCGGCCAAGGAATTTTACATTTTTAAGATTATTAATTTTGGCATATTTTTGGGCTTCTTTTAGATAATCCCCAGTTCCAGCAACCAACAAATCAAAATCAAGTTTATTGTTTAGCTGTTTAACTGATTTAAGAAGAATGTCCAAACCTTTATACTTTTTTATGCGATTTAAAAACAAAACTAGGGGTTTTTTATTTTTTCCATATTTTTTATACTTATAATATTCTATTCCAGGATTAACTATTCCTACTACTCTGCTAATGTTTTCCAGGTCTATTTCCTCTTTTGAACTTTTGGAGATGGTTATTATGGGCGTTTTCTTGTAAACTAGTGGCATTATTTTAGTTTCAATTAAATAACCAATTGAAGCGAAAACAGGATTCAATTGCTTGAACCAAACGCCCCTATGCAAATGATGAATATGCAGGATTTTTTTCTCTTTTGCGAATAAGGGAGTGAAAAATGGAATTCCATTCTCAACGTCGATAATTATGTCGGGTTTTTGCTTGAGTTTTTTATAAGCAAGGGGCGCGAGCATATAAAGAGTAAGTGAACTGCCTGTTCTGATTATATTAATACCATCAATATTTTCTGTTTTTCTGCATCCTTTCCAGCCACCAACAATCATTTCCACACTATTCTCTGCTTTCACCCACCTTTTTGCAAGTTCATGAAAATATATCTCTGATCCCCCCACATTAGGATTCTTTATATCTCTCCAAGCAAAAATTAGAATTCTCATTTTAATATTCTCCATACGAATCCACCGATTGGTTTTAATAGATTATAGGTTTTTTTAAATGGCGAGTTTATGATTCTTAATCTTAAAGAAGCTAAAACCATTCTAGAACCAGATTTACCCAGATCTATCTTAGAATATTCTTTATCTGACCATGAAGTGGGGTGTTCTTTTATATGAAAATTATTTTTTTTGCATTGATATAATATGTCTGTATCAAATGCCCATTGGGTTATAGTAAGATCTTTGATTATTTTTTCTATTGTCGCCTTTTTGAAAATTTTAACTCCACATTGGGTATCTTTGTAATTTATTAAAAATAATACTCTCAGGAAAAAATTGTATACCCGGCTTACAATTATTCTTTGTAATGTCTGTTTAGGATTAACCTTTGCTCCGGGAATATATCTACTTCCAATCGCCCCATCAAAACCATTAATGCTTTTAACTAAATCATAAAAAGCTTCTGGTCCTGTCGCTAAATCCGCGTCGACAAATCCGATAATGCTGTTTTTATTATTTTTCAATGCCTCCCTAAATCCTTCAATAATTGCAAATCCTTTTCCACCTTGTTTAAAATTCAGATATTTGATAATTTTATACTTTTTTTTGCATTTCTTAACAATATCTTCGGTCTTGTCTTTAGTATTATTTATGACAATTAATATTTCAGAATCTAGTTTTTTAGTTTTCTTTAAATTTGTAAAAAATCTACTATACTCTTCAAGAGTTCCAGCTATTCTTCTTTCTTCATTGTATGCGGGGATGATTATGCTTACCCTTTCCATATTATTTTTTCTGTCTTCTAAAGAGGAGGACACTTCCTATAAAGCTTATCATTGTTGAGATAAGGAAGGCAATTACAAATTTGTTAAGGCTTCCTCCAAAATAAATCATAAAACCTACTTGAATCAGCAAAAACCCAATTAAAAAGGTGATTCTACTGATTGAAAATTCATTTACAGATATTTTGTATAACAGATAAGTGTTAAGAAATGAAAGCATGCTGTATGCAAGGCCAATATATACCATCATTCCAGAGATTGCGAGATATTGCTTTCCGAATAATAAACTAATTATAAACCCCGGGAAGAGCCATAGCATTAAAACTGCAAATCCGCATAATAGTACTATTGCGAGAGCAGTTTTTCTTGCAACACCGTGAGTTCTATTTTTATTTCCATTCAAAAACTTTTCAGAACTTATGGGAAACATCGCAGAAGCAATAGTTGCAGAGGCAAAAAATATCATCTTTCCAATCATTGAAGCAACAGAATACAGTCCGGCAGTATAAGCATCAAATAAATACTTTGCGAGTATTATGTCCAGGGAGTACATTAGTGTAATTACCAATACGGCAATAAATGTAGGAATATTCTCTAAAGAGAACACATTTACTTTCTCTTTTATCTCTTTAGCACGCACTATCTCCCGGATAAATGGGAATATGAAAATAAAAGAGACTAATGCTCCAAACAAAAATCCTATAACCGGCCCATAAACTCCAAATCCAAAATAAACCAGTAAAATTGCGAGTATTAGTTTAACAGAACTGTTTAATATATTATTCAAACCCCATGCCCCAAATTTTTTAGAGCCCTGTAATATTCCTGTTCCGATGGGAGTAATAAGAGTTCCAAATAATAGCAATCCAGTTACAACCAACAACCAGTAAGATATCTTTAGCGGTTCATAAAGAAAGATAGAAACAATCAAAAAAGCAAAGAAAGCTATAAGCGACCAGATAAACAGGGTTTTCAATAGATAGTTCAATATTCCCTTAAGTTTACCATATTCCTTTTTTACATTGAATTTAGTAGTGTATTTTGAAACTACAGTTTGTATAGAGTTAGTCGGCACTGAAAATAAGTAGATTATACTGGTCAAAACAGCAAGTATCCCGTAATCTGCTGGCCCCAGCATTCTTGCCATTGAAAAGTGAAATAAGTAATTAAGAACATTGGCGATATTCATGAGAATTAATAGAACAAGACTACTCATGAATAACTCATTAGTTCTAAGATTTCGAGTTTTCTCTAGTATTCCCATATTGACTAGATAAATAATGAATTTTTAAATACTATCAATGCAGCAAGGCAGATTATAATTTGGATTGCAAAGATAAAGTAGACAACATCCTTTTCATAAACTTTCTCCTTAAACTTTTTCAGGATAAATATTGACAAATGAGTTAATCCATAAATCTTAATCTGTGGCATTTCTAAACTTCCATCCTTATTTGGTATTCCGAACGATTGTATTTTAAGTTTACCTCTTAGTTTTAATATTGTCTCTAGAATATACGGTATAAAAATAAAAAGTGCAATTTTCTCAAAGTTTCCAAGTATTGCCATACATGCGATTAATGCACCTATGCTCCATGTGAGAATATCGCCAGGAAAGACTTTTGCTGGAAATTTGTTATAATAATAAAATACAATTAAACTAGCAACCATACACAAACCAACCATTGCCAGCCAGCTAGAACCAGTTATGTAAGCAATGAATGACAAAAATAATACAATAATTATTCCTTGCCCAGCTTCAAGCCCGTTAAATCCTGCGAGAAAGTTATAAGTTGTTGTTGCTCCTGTAATCGCCAGGGGAATTAATATTAAGGGGTAGAGAATTCCAATATTGACTGCTCCGATAAAAGGGAGATTGATTGCAGAATTTCCAGCATTTATTACTACGAGAGGAATAGATGCCATCAATGCCAAGAAAATTCTCATTCTTATTGACAATCCGCCATGTTTCCATCCAAGCAAATCATCTGTTAACCCTACAGTTGCCAAGATTAATATTACACTCAACAAAGAAAAAATAAGATTAGTTACCCCGTCGCCGTCATTAAGAATAAATGTTCTTATTGCAATATAAACAAGCACGCCAATGATAAAAGCCATTATGACAACAATCCCGCCAGAAGCGGCAACATTTTTTGGATGTTTGTATTTATTCATATCTTCCCATAAAAGATTGGTTATCTTGCATTTTTTAATCCAGATTGGTAGAACAAAAAGCGTAGCTATGAAGCTTGCTAATATCGCTACGAATAAAATAGGCTGTTCCATTTTAGTTATTATTAAAATTTCCAGGTAATATCCGCTGGAGGACTCTTGAGAAGATATTCTGGATTTACAGTTTCATCACCCGTATATTTAATTTCCCAGATAGTTATGGGCCCCTGTAATCCTGCACCATTGTCAAAATAGCTAAACCTTCCTAATTTGTACCCTTGCTGTTCTAAACTTTCTGTGAACAAATCCGGTTGTGAATGGACTAATTCAAAATTATCAAAATTTCCGAGTGAGTTGTTAAGAATATAGACTTGTCCTAAAAATCCCCTCATTATTCTTGGAGATAGATAGATTGCAGCACCCATGTAATTAATACTATTTGAACTTACTCTCGGGATAATATAGACTGTTGCGCTGATACCACTTCCAAAATCAAAAAATTGCCCGTTAAAATAGACATATCTCATCGGTATCTTTTTTTGCAACCCCTGACTGTAGAATATTCCCTCTGGTTGTCTAAAAGAAACAGATTCATTTGCATTTATAATTTCAATAGAAACTCCCATGATTCCATAATTTTCTTTGAATAATGTTTCTTTTGTTCCATTTACTTCATAAGTTATGTCTTCTTCAATAGGCGCTATTCCGTAATTACCATCACTTCTTGGCATATCATAAAGAACTTTTTTCCCTGCCTTTGTTTCTTCAGTTTGTTTTGAATCTGCTAAAAGAGTTATTGGTCCTTGTGATGCCCTATCAAAATTTTCATCACTTCCGATTTGAGAGAAAGCACCATATTTGCCAATATCACTCGAGTCTACGAGCAGATGTGTAGCATTATGATTCCAAAGAAAGTTTAGAGATTCTTCTTGATTATCTCCTGTTAAGACAAATCTTCCTGTGAGGTAATTCCACCAAGTGATAGCATTTCCACCATCAGTAACAGTAGCACGGTTTCCTATGCTCTGAACCCAGTAGCCATAATCCCACCAATGAGCAAAGACAGCATCTGGAGAAGTATTTTCTCTTACCCAGGACATTGCTTTTTGCCATTGTTGAGTATAATAATTCGGTATACTGTAATACGCTTGTTGTTTAACATCATTGTAATAGTTCCATGCACTAAAGATTGTTAGTAGAATAAATATTATTGCAACTGAAGCAAAAACTACTTTGATAGTAGAATCATTTTCGGTTTTAAATTTATATGCAGACCACACTACCAAATAAGCCGCAAATATTGGCGCAATTATTGCGATTACCATAATCAGTCTTACTGCACTTCTAGCTGTGAAAAGTGAAAGTATGAGAAGAGAAAATAAGAAAATATACTCATAATTAATTAATTCCATAGAGTTATCTTTTTCCCGATGATACTTAAAATAATAATAAACAAGGATTCCAAAAAGCGTTAAGGCAGAAACATAATAAAATAATTTGCTTATAAAATTTTCTCCATTTAACAAGCCTGAAGAAGAGTATCTTGAAAATATCAGGCCAAATAAAAAGAAAATATAACCAAATGTTAAAATCCAAGAATCTTTTTTCTTCAATTTAGCTATCATCTGTTTGAAGAGAACTATAGAACCGATTAAAAAAAGCCAGAACAGAATAGGAATATTTTTTATTACAGGTCCTAAACTAGAAGCCCATTCTGTGAAATATGGTTGTCTATTTTCAGCAACAGTAGTAACCCATCTTCCAGTAACAGGAGTAAATAACATATGATTAACAGCATCTGCTTTTTCTATAATAAAACCCGGTCCGAATGCTATCATCGATGCTAGGATCGCAAGAATAATAGTAACTATTATAGAGAGAATATTCTTTGGAATATCTACCTTGTTTAGTCTAAGTATATTACCTAATTTTGTTTCCCATAATAGATAGTGAACAATAAATATAAACAAAGCGAGAGAAGCTATGCCTGTATCGAGAGAGGTAATAAACCCCTTTATAGAATATCTGTTAGTAAATATCAAAGTCATTCCTAAAGCAGATATTATCCAAAGAGAATAAACCGCAGTTTCTTTCGGTTTTATTTTATTCAACAAGAATGCTAAAAGGCAGGCAACACTTATTGTGACATAGGCATAAGATACTCCACCCCAAGACAAGCCCATGAGCGCTGTTGAAACACCTGAAAGAATTGCTAATATGAAAGAGATAATATTTTTCTCAGATTTCCATGCCCTTAAAAATAAATAGAACGCAAGAAACATAAAAAAGAAGCCAATAGATTCTTTCTCAGGAATACCTGCAATTGTTCGTGAAAGGAATGAGGGGATTATTATCATAAATAATGTAGATATAGATGCGATTATTCCTGCCTTGATTTCACTTTCTTTTCTTCCCCTTCTTATGAAGATTTCTCTTACAAAAAAGAAAAATGCCAGTATAGTCAAAGCAAACATCCAGACAGGCATGAACGCCCCGGCGAAATTTACACTGTAATCTCCAAAGATATTAATTATTTTATAAGTTAGAACAATCATATAACTTACCATCTGAAGTTCTGTTGTTGTATCAAAAAAAAGCGGAACATTTCTCATATAGTCTATACCTAAATCAAATCTCCCTGTTTCAATCATACTTTTTGCATATCTTAAGAAAAGGAAAGGATCAAGATCAGGTCCGAGAGTATAATCATTTGTAGTTATATCCCATAACCCTGGCTTGCCACCGTGGTCAGTAAGAGGCAACATTCTGATATAAACTCCGAGAATTAATAACACTAGAAGAATTATCAAAAAAATCCAGTTCGGGCTTTTCTTAAAAAAATCCATAACCTTTCTTCCTCTTTCTTTAATAATCTCATTTTCCCCATCAATTTTTCTTGCTTCTTTATTAATAATCTTCTCTGTTTTGGCTATATCTCTTTCTATTGCTCCAGCTTTCTGCTTTTCTTCCTTCAAAATAGCTTCCTCATTAAGGATATTATTCTCTATATTTTCAACTTTATTTTTTTCTTCCATGTCCATAAATTGAAACTCCACTTTTTAAATTGTGGCGTTTCTTGTTTCTTGTTTAATTTTGGATCAGCTAGAAAACCCCCGGGGTTTTCTAGATGTTCTAGTAAGACTAATCGAAATTTTCAGCATCACCAATAAGATCTGATGCAGACTTTTCTGGTTCTATTACTCCTCTTTTGCCACAATAGGGACATATATTCTGGCTTAATCTTTCAGAACCGAACCGATAGTTACAGTTTGCACAAATATACTTTACCATTTTTTTTAGAATATCTTGGGGGTTATAAATACTTCGATAAAGGCAGATATCAATAGTATCACGATTGCGATTATTATAAGGTTTAATGAATCTTGAATAACTTTCCAGAATTTCCCGCTTTGGGTGTCATGCCTTATAATAGCAAAACTCAATATGCCCCCTGCAAGTGCACCAACAAAATAAGCAGAGATCTCGGGAAGTCCATGAATCATATATCTCGCTACTCCCAGGGGAAGACTGGCTAGATCAGACTTTGCGAATATCCCTATTGCGGCAGCGATAACACTTGCATTCCATGTAAGTATAAAAATTGCTCCTGCACCGAATATAAGAGAAAAGATAAGCGTGAAAATAAGTACATAAATATTATTTGAAAAAATGCTTATGAACCTCTCTCCAGAAATACTATCTCCTGTAATTTTTTTAGTTCCAGAAATTCCATATTCACTTACACATTGATCAAAATTACTTGGCCTATTAATTTGGCAGAAAGTTTCTATTTGGGCTCTAAAACTATCTACCCCGTTTGGAAGAACCATATACCAAAAGGAAAATGCTACAATAAATCCGATAAATAACCATAAAAATGAAAGAATAACCTTGCTATGTTCTTTTAATAAACTTACCTCGCCCTCAATTTCAAGATCTTTCTGCTCTTCAAGCTTTATCGAGTAGTAAATATAGGGCAGTGTAAATATAACGCAAAACATTATCATAAATATTCCAGAATATTGAGATAAAACAGAATCATTCATGAAAAACCAGTGCGAAAGAAGAATAGAAAGAGAAGCGTAAAACAAACCCACAAAAAACATGCCCCACGGCTTTCTTGCCGCGCTTTTTGGGTTAATTAAAGATTCTAGCATGATTATATCTATCTTCAAGTATTTTTAAACGTTTCATTAACTTTAAAATACCCGGACTCTTTAATAAATAAGATAAAAAGAGGAAAAAATCCAGAAAATCTCTAGATTTTCTGGCTGATCCAAAATTTAAATTAAACAAACAAGAAAATTTATGGACATGAATAAAAAGCAACTTTTCGCAAAAATATGCAGAGACATAAAAAGCATAAGAATTCAGGGAGCCACAAATGTAGCGAAAGCAGCGCTTAGAGCCTATTATCTTTTTCCAGAAGAAAAAACTAAAAAAATGCTTCTTAGTTTGAGACCAACAGAGCCAATGCTTCTTCACGTAATTGAACTTGCAGGAAAAATACCTAAAGAAGAAATACTCTCGCACTTTTCAGAAGCCCAAGATAAAATAAATAATAATGTTCTGAAACTGATAAAAAATAATAATGTTATTTTTACTCATTGTCATTCAACTAATGTGATTAAAGCATTAGTTTATGCAAAAAAGAAAGGAAAAAAGTTTAATGTTTACAATACTGAAACTCGACCTCTATTTCAGGGAAGAAAAACTGCCAAAGAGCTTACCAAAGCCGGAATAAACATTACTACTTTTGTTGATTCTGCTGCAAACATAGCAATGAAAGGAGATAGTGAAAATAAAAAGGTTGACTTGATTTTATTTGGTGCAGATGCCCTATTGAAAGATTCTGTGATAAATAAGGTTGGAAGCGGAATGTTTTCAGAAATCGCGAGAGATAATAAAATTCCAGTTGTTATCGTTGCTGATTCATGGAAATATTCCCCAAAAGATGTAAAATTAGAGCAAAGAGATTTTCATGAAGTATGGGGCACAAAGAAAATTCATATAAAAAATCCGGCTTTTGAGCCGATAGAAGTGAAAAACATGAGTGGTATTGTAAGCGAGTTTGGGTTTATGCCATATAAAAATTTTTTAAAAGTCGTTAGTAAAAGATAATTTTCTTATTTGTGTTTATGCTCTTCGCACTTGCAATCATCTCCGCATTCTTCACCTTCACAATTTTCTCCACAGTCGCAGTCTTTATGATGATGTTCTTTTCCTGTCTCGCTTTTTTCAGCTTCTTCAACTAATTTTTGCATATCAACTTGAAGTGCATTAATCCGGGACATAAACTCTGATTTTGTTTCAGAAGCTCTTTTTAACTGAGTTTTTATTATCTCAATAGCTTCTTTTGGAGTTTTTTTTACTACAGTTCCCTTGCCAATGCTTACAAAAAGTTCTTTTTCGAGAGCTTTTGCTTTAATAAAAATTCCTTTCCCCAAATTAGCAAGAAATTCTGGGCTTTCTTCTTTTGACCATAATTGCTCAAGGCTTTTGCTTATTTGAACAAGCTCTGTTGATTGCTGGTCAATCATTTCTATTTGCATTTCAATTTGTCTTGCTTCTTCTTCAATAATTTGCATTCTCATTATATATTCTTGTTTTTCCATATATTTAGTACACCTTCATAACTTTTCTCAGTATTGTATTAAATAAGATAGATGCCAAAAAATAAAACCAAAACCACGTAAAAAATCCAAAGAATTTAAAATCGGGTAATAACAAAAAATAATCATTAAACCATCTAAAGAAAAGAACAAAGGGAATAGCCGTATATATCAACGGTTTCATTGTAAGGTCCATTGTTTTAGGCATAAACTCAAAAGATTTTTTCTGAAGTTCAAGTAGTTTTTGAGGATGATCTTTATATTTTTTCATTTCTTCCTGGAGAAGTTTTTGCTCTTCCTTAAGTTTTTTTAATTCTCCCTGGTCTGTGCCATATTTTTGCACGATAACAGTGATGAGAGTAATAAGAAAAACAACAATAATCATTCCAACATAAATGTTCAAATCCATCAATGCTCCCGCGGTAGGATCAAGGAGATAGTGCGCAGATTGAGATATTATCGGGTAATAGTTCCATGCTCCGGCTATCCCGAAGCTAACAAGCATTACAAGAAACATCATAGTCATTCCTTTCATAATAAAATGTTGTCTCAACCATTATTTAAACCTAATTGGGGAACATATAATCTGAGTTTTTTGAATAAATAATGTAACTTGGTAGTGATAACAAATAAAAAGGTTTATAAAGTCTTTTTTCCTTTATTTAGAATGATTAAAACAAACAAAGTGGTTGCTGACTTGCATACTCATGGAACAGATGGCTACGATATTGTATGGAAACTACCATTTATCGCCGGAAAGCCTTATTTCGGTCTCTTCCAACCAAGAGGAGATATTTCTAGTGCAATATTAGAAAGATGCGATGAAACAGCTAGAGAAAAAGGCACAAGAACATTAGTTGGCTTAGCTAATTTTGATGACCAAAGAGCCCAAAGAATGATTGAAACTTTAGCCTCCTTGAGTGAAACAAGAGGATATGAAATATTTGAGGATAATTCCCTATTAGTCCTAAAAAAGGATGGAGCAGAGATGGGCTTTTTAATAGGTCAAGAAATAATCACCGATAAAGGAGATATACTTTTAATGGGTCTGCCTAAAAATATAAATGAAAGAAAAATAGAAGAAGTTTTGAAGAGAGCAAAGGGAGATTATAACGCAATTATCCTGGGATGTCATACAGGCAAACCAAGATCACTTAGTAGGAAAGATCTTGAAACATATGGTTCTTACTTTGATGCAGTAGATATAGAAAATGTGGGCCTGCCAGTTTATGGGGCTTCGGATAGCCATACTCCAAGAGGCATGTTCGCTAGATACAGTATATTTGATAGTCTGGACTTTAATAATTAAAATAAATTAAGAATAAGCTTGAGAGAAGGACTAAAAAAAGGAGTAACAATTAATGGAAACGGATGTGGGGCTTTGGAAACCGTAAGACATTTAGCATCAATAGCTCCCTGGATGGTATGCGATAAAATTAATAAAAAAGGACTCGGATTCTTAAGTCCCCTAAAGAGAGATTATAATTAGGATTATCCCATCATCTTCTTCAAAGCAGGATGCATATCAACAGCGTGCTGCTGAGCAATATTCTTATAGAATTGATAGATAATCATTACACCTAAAAGTAATGATGTTCCACCAGTTATTGTTCCAGTAATATCAGAAACTGCTGCAAGAATACCTATAGCAATACCACCCATTACTGTTAATGGCATAATATATCGAGACAATATTGATTCCAAAATTCTTTCATCTTTTCTAAATCCAGGTATTTGCAATCCTGAGGCGAGAATATTTCTTGCTTGTGCGTTGGCATCCATTCCACTTGTTTTTACCCAAAATACTGAAAATATCGCAGATAAAACAACAAAGAAGAATACATGACTTAGTGACTGCCATAGATATATCCATCTCAATCCCCCATTTATTCCAAGTCCTACAATATCAGTTGAGCCCAACCAAAAAGCAAGCCCTGAAGATGCCTGACCGCCTGTACTAAAATCTCCAAGAATTGTAGCATGTCCTCTCCAATTCTGGATAAGGCTTCCAAAAAGTTGTAAGTTCGCAACTAGGGCACCAGTTAATATAACAGGAATATTAGAAGCATAGAAGAAAGCAAGTGGCCATTTAACATTATATCCTCTTAATCTGTCATAAGAAAGAGGAATTTCTATTTTTAATGATTGTGCCCAGACTATAACTAAAAAAACAATTACAGTAGATAGAACTTTTGCTAATGCGTTTAAGGCTCCAGTCATATCTTGATTTGCAAAACTTACAAATAGCAAGGGAATTTCACCAACTGCTTGGAATGTATTTTCTGCACCGATAAATCCAAACAATCCTGCAATTAATCTCCAGCCAACACCTGCTGCAATGAATAAACTTACTCCTGAACCAAATCCCCATTTATGGCATATTTCATCCATAAACATTATTAATAATCCTCCGAGAATAAGTTGACCAATAACAATTAATTCAAAACCAGGGTTTGCAGGTGTTCCACCCATTAAAGTATAAACTGTTGCCTCAAAAATTATAAAGAAGAAAACACCCAACTTCTGAATACCTTGAAAAAATCTCTTTCCTTCAGGCGTAGTCGTGTCTATATTGATTATTTTACTTCCGACTAATAGCTGAAGAATAATAGAAGCCATAACAATTGGACCGATACCAAGAGAGATAATGCTTCCAAAATCTGTTCCAAGAAGAATAGCAAGATATTCAAATCTTTGAAGCGCATTCTCTTTAAGTTGGTAAATAGAAATATTGGCTAAGATAAAAAAAGCAGAAAGGATGATGATAGTCCACTTGAGTTTAACATTAAAAGCAAGTTTTTTCTCAGTAGGACCTTTTACTTCAGGAAGATTATAAAGTATGTCTTTAAATTGCATAGGTTTTCTTTTTTGTTTATTTTTCTCTCTTTACTTCTTTGATACAATTTTTGCTTTTACTGCAACCTTTTTCTCAGGAGTTTTTTCTTCACCCTTTTTTTCCTCAGCTTTATTTTCCGCTTTAAATTCAGGAACAATTACCTTTCCGCCAGCTTTCTCTATTTTTTCTTTTGCACTTGAAGATACAGCTCTTGCCTTTACAATTATTTTAGTTGTTATTTCTCCTTCACCAAGTATTTTATACTCCTTCAAATCTAAAACTCCTTCTTTATTCCCAAACTTTTTCTTTAATGTTTCAAGATTTGCTTCAATATACCCTAAATTGTAAACATAATTTTTTTCTCTTTTTGTTTTCCTGCTAGTTATTCCACTTTTTCCGAAATATTCTGGCCCATAGAGTTTTTGAATGTGCATAATTTTCTGGCCTGCTTTTTTTCCTGTCCCTGCCATTCCTACTCCTCCACGATGACCGCTTCCCATATGTTTTTTTCTGGCGCCCCATCCATGTGTTCCTCGTCCGTGCATTCTTGATACTTTATGCCTTCTTTTGAGTTTCATTACAACATCCTCTCTATCAATTTATTTATGCCTTCCTTGTTATTTCCTAAAACTCCCTTAGGGTAATGCTTCTTACTGTCTATTCCGCCCCTGGCAGGATGAAGTCTGAAAAATGGTTTTATCTTGAGTTCTTCAAAACTTTTTCCAGCAATAAGTTCTTTTGCAATCTTTTCAGGATTTTCTATTTTCGCTTTTCTGTCTCCTACTTTTTCTGCTCTTTCTTTGATTAACTTGACAAGCGTTTCCTCAGTGATATTTCCATAAGCAACAAAATCTTTAACTTTTGTTATCATTCCGTTTACTTCAGGAGAATCATTGACAATAACACAGCAATATTTTCTTCTTAATCTCAATCTGCTTAAAGTTTCATCTATATTGAATCGTACTTTTATCATTCCGTGTATTCTTATTATTGCTATCATTTTCCAGTTTGTTTCTTCGCGTTAGTTTTCATTAGAGCATCCATACAAGCATTTGCAAGATTTATAGTAGACCTTGTTTGCCCAAATGTTTTGCTGTATATATCTTTTATTCCTACGAGTTTTAATAATCTCTTACATTCATCGCCTATTACTAAGCCAGTACCCTGTGGTGCAGGGAACAATACAACTTCTGAACTCCCACATTTTCCCCTTACAATGAACGGAATACTATGATTTTCATGGCAAACGCAATCAAAACTCCCGCATCCCCTTGTTACTTTTATTACATTAAGTTTTGCTTTTCTCAGTGATTTTTCTCTTGCAGGAAGTGTTTCTTTAGCTTTTCCAAGGCCGATGCCAACATGTCCGTTCTTATCACCAACAACAGTCAAACAACTGAACTTGGGTACATTTCCTTCCATAGTTTTTCTTTGTGTTTGTTTCCATGCTCTTCTTTTTCCGCCGCCAAATTTTCCTTTTGATTGACCGATTAAAAGCAAGTCAGATTCAAGAGTAAGAAGTGATTCAACAATTTGCTCTTCAAGTATTCTTTTGTCAAGAATTTCATCTATATCCTTAATTTTTTTCTCTTTCACAAGCTTTCCAAGAAGTGTTTTTGGTTTCCAATTGTCTAACTTAGCTTTTTCTGCTTCAGAATTGTCAAATTTTTCTCGTCTTCTTTCTCTTGCCATTTTAGTTTGTTTCTCCCTTCATTATTTTATTTTTAACTTTTTCAAAAAAATCTTTTATATTTTCATTGCATATTCTTTTTTCTTCAGGAAACATTTTTTCGTTATAACTTATTTTAGCTCCAGAGTCAATTATTCCCTTTATCCCAGAATGTATTTTTGAGCCCTTTGTGTTTCTTATTAATCCTGTGTCAATTATGGCTTGTTTTTCACTTTTTATCAATTTTCCGAATAATATCCCGGCAAGATAGGCTGCTCCAAGAGATTTTAAACTACCTTCTTTTTCTTTAGGCCACCCGTAATTGAGTAGTGCCTTTGAAGTTAGCATAAATTTAACACGGTCTTGAGCAATTTTAGTTTCAACGTACTGAAAAATAATATACCTATTTGTTTTTCTGATTATGATTCTTGGATTCTTTGATTCAAGAAGTCTTCTTCTTTTAAGATAATTTGTCTTATTCTCTATTCGCCTTTTCTTGTCAATAAGTTTCATTTTGTGTTTTTATTTAAACCCCCAATATGGTCTTTTAAGTGTGAAAGGTCTTTAAAACTCTTTGATTTTATCTTCTTCCTTAAATCAGCATATGTTGGTTGGTCTATCTTCTTATTTCCCTTAAGATCTTTGATGTATCTTCTTAGTTTTCTTGTTAGTATTACATATTTTATTTTTCTTAGTTTCAACTTTCTTTTTATCTTTCCTGCCTTTCTGTTTGTTCTTCTTTTTTCTTTTGTTTGCCTTCCTCTTGCCGGAGCTATTCTTATTAGCCCTTCAGCAAAAAGATCCCTTATATCTTGTTTTGTTATAGCTTCTTTTATTTCTTCTAATCTTGAGATGTCAAATATAATCTTATTCTTTCCAACACCAAGAACTCTTGATGCAAGTGCTTTTCTTTTATTTAAGTTTTTCATTTTTTATTTGCTTTCTCTGATTTTTTTAATAATTTCCTTATGTTCAGATTATAAATCTGAATCTTCTTTCTATCTGCTTCTTTCGCTATTTCAATTCTATTTTTTCTTCCGACTTTCGCGATTATAGCGATGTTTTCTTTTCCGAGTCTTGCAAGATCTTTAACATTATTTATCATCATCGGTACTTTTCCTTCAACAAGTCCGCTTGTTCTTACTTCGTTTTTATATCCTATTTCTACTCGTGGTGGTCGACTTCTCCACTTTTGTCTTGTTTTATTGTGCCTTCCTTTTGGATGCCTGTATTTTCTTTTGCTTTTCTGATATTTCCCGAGGCAGGCATATGCATAAAATTTTGTTCTTTGAAAGTTAGCTTGTCTTTTCTTTGTCATTATATGTATGTTTTTCCGGGTTTTTTAGTTATGAATATTCCGTCCTGAAACTTGTTTCTGTCCTTATATCTTATTCTTGTTGCTTTTTCAAGATCTGCTGCTACCTGGCCAACAATTTCTATATTGTGTGCCCTTAATTTTATATGCGGCATTTTTATTTCAACTTCGACCTGCTCAGGAATTTTTACTAATCGTGGATGTTTCTCTCCAATCAAGTTTTTTATGACAATCTCTTTTTTAGCTTTGTCAAATGTTACATTCATTGGAAAGTGAACGTTACATATTTCAAGCTCGTATTCAAATCCTTTTGTTAGTCCTTCAATATCATTCTTAATATGCGCGATTAATGTCCTTAAATTTCTTCTCTGCTCTTTTTTATTGTCAATTGTTACAAGGACAAGAGTGTTATTTTCTTTTGAAGCAGTTAACTCTCTGTTTAAGATTCTTTTTGTTTCATTTGAATCCTTTTTTAAAATTACTGTTTGTCCATTGATTATCACTTCTATTTCTGAAGGAATCTCCATTTTTTCTTCCATTTTATTCAAATTTATCTTTTCTTTTTTTACCATTAGTAGAAATAAGCGATTAAGCTTCCCCCCAGATTATTTTCTTTAGCTTCACTATTCGTCATTAATCCCTTGCTTGTGGATATGATGACATATCCGTAATCTCTAGCAGGCAGGAATCTTCTTACATATTTTTCCAAATTTTCTTTATTTACAGTATATCTTGGTTTTATTGAACTGCAAATGCTTAATTCTTTCATTTCAATTCTTAGAACTCCTTCAATGAGGGTGTAATCAATATATCCGTACTGTTTCATCATATCAAGAACCTTGATAAGCAACTTAGAGAATCGAGTTGAAACTATATAACTCTTATTCGCTTTTTTAGCATTCATTATCCGGTTCAATGTATCTGAAACTATGTCTTGGCTCATTTTGTTTTTTTAACTATATTTTTTAAATCCTAGATCTTCTGCCATCTCCCTAAAGCAGTGTCTGCATAAATTTATTCCATATTGTCCAACTCTTGCTCCGAATCTTCCACAATTTTCACATTTTTTCGAAGCAATTCCAAATTTTCTTTGTTTTGGTTTATTATGTTTTAGATACTTAGCCATAACAGCAGGTTTTCCCTTAAGCTGTTTCAATACTTTGCCCCAGTCGCTTGCTGTCATATTATTATTCCACTACGACCCCCAGTTTATTTGTTAAATAATCTATAATCTCTTCAGGTGTAACATGTTGTTTCTTTGGCATTCTTCCTTGCTTTATTTTTTTAAGAGTTACTCTTTTTCCTTTTCTTTTGAAGACAACTGTAACGTCTAATCCAATGAGCCCGATATCTCTTTGGTATTCCATATCCGGAATTTCCAAATACTCTTTTATTCCAAATGAAAAATGATTTTCCTTTATTGCTTTTTTGCGTATCTTATTTGAAACTGCGCCAAGAAATCTTTTAAGGAGAGATATTTTTTCTTCACCTCTTAATGTTACCATGCACCCTGTTTTCAAACCCGGTCTTACCCCAAATGTCGGGATTCTCTTTGTCGATTCAACTTGCTTGATAGTTCTTCCAGTGAGTATGTTCAAGAGCTTTGCTGATTTATCTAACTTTTCTGCAACTCCGCCGCAATTAAGAACAACTTTTTCTATTTCTATTTCTCTCATAGGATTTTTTTCTAGCTTAGGTTTTTTCCCCTTTGCGATTGTTTTAATCTTTCCTGTTGCTTCTATTTGTTTTTTTGCCATTTTAGTTTGTTATAAATAAATTTTTTGCCTCTGTTCTTATTTTTTCGTTTTTTGATTCTATCTCTGCAATTTTTTTCTCTCCCTCATCTTCAATTTTCTTGATTTTTCCAGTTTTTCCTATATGTTTACCTGCAGTGATTATAACTTCCTCGCCCTCTTTTAGTTGTTTTATGCTTTTTATTTTATTCTTCAAAGTATCCATAACAATGAAATCATCAGTGTCAATTTTTTCAGAAGAGATTATATTCTTTCCTTCGCTAAGATTTATCTGAATCTTTTTTCCAGGCAATATCTTTTTTCCGATTACCTTATATGCTCTTTCAGAACTTTCTTTTTCAGAGATTTCTTTAAAACTAATCTTTTTATCTTTTAATACTGCTCTATAAAATTTACTTACAGAGGGCATAGAAAGAGAGTCAAAAATGTGGACAGGATAATTTGTTTCTCTTACTACTTTTCCATTAACGAAAATTTGTTTAGAATTTAAAAGAAGCTTTAATTCTTTCTTTATTTTTACTAATTTTAATATATCTCTCATTGCTACTATCAGAGGAAGAGACTTCTGCATGTCCGACATTGCAAAGGCAATGTATTTGGATGTCATTCTAGGAACAAACCATGTCTTTGCTATTGTTATTCTTTTTTGGTGCATATTATTTTTTCTTCTCCGTAGTTTTTTCTACTTCGGTTTTATTTGTCATTTTTCTTTCAAGCGCTTCTTTTCTCATTTTATCGTCTAAATTGAGCTCTTTTATTCTCAAATTTGATGGGTCAAAGAACAAATCTCTCTTTGTTCCATCTTTCTTTGTTTCTTGAACATTTTCTATTGTAACTTTCATTTTGTCTAGTCTTACATTGTTTATTTTTCCAGTTTTCTTTGCATATTCTCCCCTCATAATTTCGACGCTATCTCCTTTTCTCAAGGGAAAACTCCTCTTTTGATATTTTTTTCTAAGTTCATCCGATAATGTGGAGGAAATCATTTTATGTTTTTCATTTAACGGAGCATTGAGTCTGTATTTTCTTTGCTTTCTAACTTGCCTGCTTCCTTTCCATTTACTTGAGTATTGTTTTTTCATTTTGTTTTTCCTATACTACGAATTTTGCCATTTTCGCAATTGTTGACCATCTTTCTGAAATTTCTTTTGCAACAGGCCCTTTAATTTGCGTTCCCTTTGGATTTCCTTTATCATCCTTAAGTAAAACCGCAGCATTATCTGCAAATGCTATTCTTTCGCCAGTTAACCTTCTATACGGTTGTCTTTGTCTTACAATAACTGCATCAAAGACATTTCCTTTCATTTCAGGTAATCCTTTTATTACAGAAACTTTGACAAGGTCTGCCATCTTTGCATATTGTTGTCTTCCTCTTCCTACTTTCCCATGCTTTACAGATACTATTTTTATAAGAAGAGCTCCGCTATTGTCTGCGGCATTAAGATATGTGCCGATATTCATCGATCTTGTTGCTTTTGCGGTTATGGATTTCATTTTTATCTTATTTTTTTAGTTACAATAAAATTTATTATCTTACTCAATTTTCTACATTCTTTTATTTCAATATAATCTCCAATGTTTATCTTGTCAGCTAGACAATCTGGTAGTCTTGCGTGAAGTTTTGTTTTTGATTTTGCGTATCTTTCAAATTTTGGAATATAAATTGTCCTTTCAAAACCAATACAAACTCTTTTTGGAAATTTCTTTATTACTTTTCCTTGAAAAGTCCTTCCTCTTAAGCTTATGCTACCATGGAATGGACATTTCGGATCATTGCACTCGTCGGTCTTCTTTTCTCCACCTAAAGCACCAAGGTTCTTTGAGGTTTCAATCTCCTTCTTAACTATTTGTTTTTTTGCCATGTTCTAATTTTCTATTAACTCCTCATTAAATCCCAATTTTACTAACGCCCCTTTTATTCTGCCCGTATGTCCGCCTTGAAGTTCAATGACATCATTTTTTATTGTTCCACCGCAGGCCAGATATTGCTTAAGTTCTTTTGCAATTGTTTTTATGTCAATATCTTTATTGAATCCTGAAACTAGGGTTATAATCTTTCCGTACTTTATTTTTTCAGTAGATATTTTTATTTTTTGTTCGCTTTTTCCTATTTCAGAACATACGCATGCCTGAATTGGCAATCCGCACTTAGGACAAATTTCCATTGTTTTTGGTTTTCATTTCATTTATTTTTCTGAATGTTAATAATTTGGCTATTGTTCTTTTTATTTCTCTTGTACCTTTTCCAGTCTTCTTTGTTGCTATTTTTGATTTTACCAATTCGAGATTGAGTTCTTTTTCTTTCTCATTTATTTCAGTTAGGTTCATCTTTGCTATATCTTTTGATTTTAATATTGCCATTCTATTTTGTTGTCCCCATATTTTCTTTTGATTCTTCTTTCTTCTCCGCTTTTTTTCGGGGTTTCTTTTCTTTTTTAACTTCTACCTCTATTGGGAGAGGTTCTTTTTTTAGGAATGCTTTTAATTTATCATCTATCTCTATCCTATCATGTATTTTTGCATCAGGAGGGAGTATTCCTACTTTTATTCCACTTATTCCAAGTTTTGTTAATGCTGTTGAACTTGCACGTCTTACAACCTTTGCACTATCGCCAACTTTTTTTAAGTAACCCATAGCAAATCTCCATGATTTGGCCCTATCACTTGGAAGCTTTCCACTTAATCTTATTTCAACTCCAAGAGCGCCCGCATTCATTACCCTTACAAGTTCTCTATATGCGATCGACTTGAATTTTAGATTACCCATTCTTTCCAAGTCCAAAGCAATTCTGTCAGCAACGAGTTGTGCATCAAGAGAAGGATTTTTTATTTCGCTTATTTCAATATTAGGGTTTTCAAGTTTGAAGCTTTGTTTTAATACTTTTGTAAGTTCATTTATTCTTTCTCCTCTTGAGCCAATTATTAATCCGGGTCTATCAGTAGCAACGATTATCTTCTCTCCAACAGGAGTGTATTCTACTTTTATTGAACTTACTTTACCTTTTCCAAGGCTGTTCCATATATATTTTTTCATTTCAAGTTCTCTTTTCTTAAATTGAACAAATTTTTTTTCATCCATGTTTTATTTTTTATTTTTACTCAGTTTAATTTTCGGTGTTTCTAATTTAAGCAAAACGTGTGTTCTCTTAAATTTTGCACCGCCTCTTTTATAGGGTCTACTTGCAAAATTTGCTTTGCAAAATATTTTACATTTTTCAATTTCAAGACCATTTACAATTGCGTTTGCGTTAAGCTGCTTAAGAAGCCTTATAAATTCTCTTGATGCATTCATAGGATATCTCCCGGCCATAACACCCTTTCCTTTTTGATGAGGAACTTCTCTTTTATTCATTTTTACAACTCTCTTAAAGGCAATAACTTCTTCAAGCATTTTTATTGCTGTTTCAGTAGTCCTTCCTCGAATCATGCTGCAAATATCCATGGACTCTTTTGTTGATATTGGTAAATCATTTCCGTTTACAATAGCGTAATCTTTCTTTTTTATCTCTTCTTTTTTCTTTTCTGGCTTTTTCTCTTCAACTTTCGGTTCATCTTTTTTCTCTTCGGGTTTTGCAGGAGTTTCGGCTAAAGGCATTTCTGTCTTTATTTCTTCAACTGGTTTTACTATTTCAGTATTTGATTCTTTTTTCTTTCTAGGTTTCTTTATTTGTTGTTCTTCTGCCATAGGATTATTTCTTTGTTGCCTTAGCGAGGCTTGATTTAGTTGCACCTATTCCTGCTGCTCCATGTTTTACCTTACTTCTTGTTGGAACAAACTCTCCAAGTCTATGTCCGAGCATTTCAGGTATAATCATTATGGGAACAAATTGCTTACCGCTATGGATAAAAATGTTGTAATCAACCATTTTTGGAACAATGATAATATCTCTTAGATGAGTTCTTATTGGTTTTTTTCTATTTTGAAATTCAACACATTTTTTTATAAAGTTTTCAATACTTTGTGTTTGTCTTAATATGGCCCTTCTCTGTCTAGCTTTAGTAAGTTTTGCAAACTCACGAGTATCAAGTGTTTTCAAATCCCCTATTGTCTTTCCACGATATGTAAAATCTTTTGCCATTATTTCTTTACTCCTGTTCTTCTTGGTCTTATATGTCCTACTCTTGCACCCGCAGGAGCATTTCTTTTAGCGATTTTGCTTTTTATACGTTTTCCTCTTCCACCACCAAATGGATGATCAACAGCGTTTACCTTGATAGCAGATGTTCTTGGCCATAATTTATTTCTTGCCTTCATCATATGCCATTTTTTTCCTGCTTTTAATATTGGCTTTATTGTTCTTCCTTGTCCAGCTATTGTTCCGATTACAGCTCGGCAATTTCCTTCTGCAGTTTTTTCCTTCTTGTTAAAAAAAACTATTACAGTTTTATCTCCTTCCTGCCTCAATACTGTCGCGAATCCTCCGCTGGTTCTTATCATTTTTCCACCATCTCCAGATGTTATTTCTATGTTGAATATCTTTGTTCCAAAAACTAAATCCTTAAGATGAAGTATGTTTCCGTCTTGGATATTATTTCCGCCGATTTCTATCTCTTGTCCCTCGAATAATCCTTGGCATGCAGGAATGTAAAAAGCAGAATTATTAATAAGAACTTTTGCGAGTGGTGCAGAATGAGCAGCAGAATTCAAAAGTTTTACTATTTTTGCTTTTCCAGAAACATCTTCTGCAGGATAGCCAATTCTATATTTGTAGGCATTTCTTCTTACCCTATATGTAAAGCTTCCTCGTCCTCTTGCTTGTTTTATTAATGTTTTTCCCATGTTGTGATTATATCATACCTACCTTTGTTGCGACATCGATTGCAGGATTTTCTTTTTTTAGCCTAACATAAGCAATTTTTTTGTTCGCTTTGCAATGAACTCTTATCTTCTCAACTTTTACATTAAACATTTCTTCAATTTCTTTTTTTATAATCTCTTTTTTTGTTTTTAATGGAAATTCGATTACAAGAGTATTTTCAGCTTCTATTAATCTTACACTTTTTTCTGTTGTTTTGAATTTCATATGATTGTTATTGTTTATTTATCCTTTCCTCTAGATCTTTTATTGATTGTTCTGTGAATATTGTTAATCTTGCTCCGTTTGAAACTAAATCCCCTATTTTAAGTTCTTTTGCCTGAGTTATGTCTACCCCATTAAACTTTTTCTCTTCCTTATTTCCTATAACAAGTAGTATACCCGCTGTTTTTCTATATTTCCTGTTTCTCATTCCTGCGATTCCTGGCCTTATTGACTTTGCTTGAAGAGCAATATTAAAATATTCTCCGAGAATATTTTTTAAAGAACCAAGAAACTCCTTTGTTTTTAATGAAAGGATTTTTGATTCTAAAACAAGGGGTAAGTTTATCTTCGTATCTGTTTCATCGAATCTTGAATATTTTTCTTTTACTAATTTCTCAGAAGCAGCCATTGCAAGTGCAGATAAGAATCCTTTTTTCATTTCTTTTTTATTTATCGATTTTGGCCTTGAAAGAATTTTTGGAGGATGAGCTCTTCTACCGCCCCTTGTTCCAGGAATAACAGCACCAACCCATGTAAATCTCTCTCCCTTATCAGACATTCTTTTCTTCGGGACTCTTGAAATTCCCTTTCCTCTATCAGATTTCCAATCATGTCTTGTATGAAGAACATTTCCGCTTGCAGATGTTTGATTTCCAGCAAGACGAGAAGGAGCATAGGGTTGTCCATGTTTTTGCACTTCTGCTATTTTTTGAATAATATCCTGCCTTATTTCTCCTTCGAATAGTGATGTCTCTATTTCTTTAGACTTTTTTCCGTTTATATCTAAAACTTGTATTTTTGCCATTATCTTAACTCGATTAAATCAAACTGTTTTTTTAATTGTTTTTTGCTAGGTCTTAAAGAAGCGGTCATAAGAATTTCCCTTTTTGGAACACCCTGTACACTTCCTCTTAAAAGAATATAATCTGCGTTGACTTTTCCATAATGCTGTAATCCTTTTTCAATAAAAGGAATTTTCTCACTTGATTTTTTAACAGCAATAATTTTGCTATTATAAGTGACTCTTGAAAAGAATCCCAATTGTCCTGCTCTTGGAACATTAAATCTTACTCCTGTTGGGTGCCATGCACCTACACTTCCAGGTCTTCTCTGACCTTTTTCTGCCTTATGGCTTCTTAACCTTATTCCGAATCTTCTTACTGGCCCCTGATTTCCGTGTCCTCTTGTTAATCCTCTTATATCTACAAGCCCTGCAGGAAAGACTTCTGAAATAGAAATTTCTTTAGATAAATTTTCTCTTATTATTTTTAATTTATCTTCTTTTGTTCCAGAAATACCAAGTTCAGCTAAATCTGGAGTTTTTTTAATTTCTGCCTTTTTAGGTTGAGAATAAGCTATAACTCTAACATCATCAAAATCATTTTCTTTTTCTATTTTTTCAATCTCTTGCTTTATGTTTAACGGAATTTTAGGAAGTTTTACTTCTCTTTTAAGTTCTTTATCGACGTTTTCATTAATTAGATCTTTTTTTACTACACCGTTTTTATAAAATCTTACTGAGAAAATTTTTATTGGCGGACATTCAATAATTGTAACAGGGACAATTATTTTTTTATTTTTTGTTTGAGAATCAGGTGTATTATCTTTTACATAGGCAGAAGACATTCCGGCCTTGTATCCTATGAATCCAAGGAATCCGGGTTTTTTTGAACTAGCAATGAGCGGTGCCCAGTTAACTCTACCGAGATGATTTTCTGACCTTTTTCTAGGCCAGAACTGCATGCTTCCATGTCTTGGTCCGTTTTTTCTGTTTGCCATTTATATCTTTATTATTAATCCTAGTTCTATTTCAAACTCTTTTCTTCATTTCGTTTCCCTTAGAAATCCCTTCGTAATTCCTTCGGAATTAGGATTTCTGAACCTGCTCCATCGGGGCCGTTATCAGAAACTCTATGTTTGGTTGTCAGGTATTATTTAATATCTGACTCTATGTATATTCTCTATGAGAAAAAAGGCTTTTTAAAGCTTATGCCTCAAACTCTGCTTCTCTTCTTGTCTCCTTATCATCAACAAAAATCTTCCTCACAACTTTGCCCTTTCTTTTTGCCATTTCTCTCATCTTTGCAAAGTCTTTCTCTCCTTTTGGAAGGATAATATCTGTAATAATCAAATCATGATAAATCTCCACCTTCTTCACATTTTGTAGTTCTGGCTCAAAAATCATTGCTTGAAAAAGATTTCTGTCAGTAGTTATCAATTTGCAGAAATCGATTTTTGGCTTTTCTTCAACTTTTGTGCTTGGCTTTGCTGATTTCGGAGCTTTTGCCTTTATTTTTAATTCGGTATCTCCTGCGCTGAATGAAAGAGCAATAAAAGATGTAGGAAATTTGTCACATATATTCATAATTTCATTTCCAGTCATTTCTTTTTCTATAACATACTGCTTTACTCCCATGAATTGCTTTTTATCTTTGAATTCAAGCTCGTTTGTCAAATCCTTTGTAGTTATTACCCCCCCCGTTACGAGAGCTTTATTGTTTCCAAGTTTTTCTGCAACAGCCCTTACAAGCTCGTTTGCATATTCATAACCCGCAGCCATTGTAAATTTATTTCCAGAATTTGTTACTTTGACGTTTGCTTTATCTCTAAACTCTCCTCGGCTATATTTTTGAAACTGGAGATGAACTAGATTATCACTCTTTCCACTAAATATCTTTTTTATAAAAAAATCCATAATAGTTTTCCTTTTTTCTCGTTTATAAATGTTACTCAAATAATAACTTTTTATTACCCAAATATATTTAAACTGCCATCGCTATAATAAGTAATGGGATACTTTATCAGAGCGCAAGATGAGCCCGTAAATGAGAGGAAATCTTTTCTAGATTATGTTCGTGGGTTATTTCACTCTAGAAATTATGCAGAACTTGAAAGAATTATGGGTAAAGCCGATGCTGCGACTTTAGCATTTAGGAGAGCCGTTAATGAATGTGGATTTGCTGTAACAACAGGAGATATGCATATTAGCAGAGAAGGAGTATTAGAAATTTTAAGCTCTCCTGAAACTAGAAGAATTTTAGCAGGAACGGGTGCACATGGACCCGATTTTTAACTGGTTTTCTTAGTATTTTTAATAATTCTTAACTAATTTTTCCAATAGAAAAATTTGATAATTGGATATCTTAATTACTTCGGAAAAACAAAATTCATAACGATTGCTATAATAAAACCCAAAACACCGATAAGTCCGAGCCCTATTGCAGATATTTTGGAAACAGTAATGAACTCTTCTTTCGTAGGTTTTCTAAGAAGATGCCATACCCTTACACATTGCGATGTGAAGGACTTTATCTTAAGTATTATTTCGCTTGCCATAATTAGTTTTTGTTTCAGGAGTTTTTAAAGGTTTTTAGCGATTATCTTCTTCCGCCCCAACTTCTTCCTCTACTTCTACCGCCACCATCGTCTCTTCTTCCAAATCTTCCCCCACCTCTTCCGCCTCTTGAAAAATTTCTTCCTCCGTCTCTTCTGCCAGAAAACCTTCCGCCGCCCCTTCCTCCACCAAATCGTCCGCCCTCCCTTCTTTCAGGGATAATGAGATTAACTCTTTCAACAAGTGGCATTTCTTCTCGTTTTATTTCAAATCCACTTCTTTTTAGAATCATTGAAAAATTTTCATAATCTCTGCTTGCAATTATGCTTATTGCTTTCCCGTCTTTTCCTGCCCTTGCTGTTCTTCCAATTCTATGAACATAATTATCACTTTCATTAGCAGTGTCATAATTATAAACATGTGAAACTCCTTTGATATCTAATCCTCTTGCAGCAACATCTGTGCATACTAAAACCCCAATTTGTTTTGAATTAAACATTTTCATTATCCTACTTCTTTTATCTTGAGATAATCCACCATGAATCGCGATAGCGTTTATGCCGCAATTCTGAAGATTTTTTGCGACAAAATCTGTATTTCTTTGAGTATTGCAGAATACCATAATGAGCCCGGGATGTTCTTCTTTTAATAAATGAACAAGCAATGCAAATTTCATATTATCTGGAGTATCATAATAAATTTGTGTAAGTTTTGAAGGGTCAACATATTGTTCTGCAGATACTTCAACAGGAGAAATCATATATTTTCTTGCAAGATGACTTATGTCTTGAGATATTGTTGCAGAAAAAAGCATGGTTTGTCTATTTGTAGGACATTTTCTTATTATTCTTTCAACATCATCCCTAAATCCCATGTCAAGCATTCTGTCTGCTTCATCAAGAACAAGAATCTTTACATTATTTAGATCTATAGTTCCTCTTTGGATATGGTCGATTATTCTTCCGGGCGTTCCTACAACAATTTCTACGTTTTCAAGATTCTCTATCTGGGGGCCTATTGAAACACCACCATAAACTGCGATTACTTTTAGAGCACTATGCTTTGAGAATTTTCTTAATTCTCTGGAAACCTGTTCTGCTAATTCTCTTGTAGGAACAAGGACAAGTGTTTGGATGCCATACCTGGACTTTGTATTTTGTATTATTCCTGCACCAAAAGCAAGTGTTTTTCCAGAGCCAGTTGCAGAGCCAGCTATGACGTCTTTTCCAGCCAGTATGAGTGGTATGGTTTTTGCCTGTATCTCACTAGGTTCATCGAATTTTTCTTCTTCGATGACCCTTATTACGTCTTCGTGTATTCCAAGTTTTCTGAATCTTTCCATGTTATAATCTTAAAGAAAAAGGTTGACTTTTCTTATTAATATATCTATTAAGAAAATTTTTTAGCTTTATAATCCTTTGCCTATTCAATATTCAATGAAATACCTAACTTTTTTAATTCGCCATTAACATCGTTTTTTATTTCAGTAATATTATCCTCAACTTTTTGAAATCTCTTTGATATCTTATCTTTTTCACTAAGAAAATTTTTTATATCTGCTCTTATACTCATTATTTCAGAAGCCAACTCTTCAAGCTTGTTTTTCTCTTTTAAAATTTCAGAGACTTCCTCTTTCTTACTTTTTATTTCTGTTATCTTTCTAGATATTGCCACCGTATCCATATTTGATTCTTGAAGTATATCCATAAGTTTTTTCTCATTATCCTTTTCAAGAATCTGGCTGAAGTGACTTTCATATTCTTTTATTATAGTCATTTTTTTCTCGTTTATATGAAAAATCTTCGTAAGATTTTTCCAGTCAAGCATATTTTTCACTTCAAATATCTCTCTTTCAATTTCCTTTTTCTTTAGACTAGATTCTTGTCTCCGTTTTTCCCAGGCGAGATATTCTTCGCTGTTTTTTATCTTTTTTATATCATCTTTGATTATTTTTTCTTCTGTTTCTGCTCTTAATATCTTCTTTTCAATTTCCTTTAGTTCCACAGATATTTCTATTTTTGAATTTTCAAGTCTCTTTATCTCTTGAATTTTCTGTTCAACTAACACGATTATTTTTAAATTTTGAAAAATATCCTTATTTTGCTCTTCAACTTCTTTTATTCTTTCAAAAAATCTTCTTATACTTTCCTTTACTTTTTCCAGTTCTCTTCCGACGAGAAAAGTCGCTTTTTCAAAACTTAGATTTGATTTTTGCTTAAATTCGAGGAATATTTTGTTTATATCGCTAACAAGTTTTTGAAGGCCTTTCTTTTCTAATGCTTCTAAATTGTCTATGAGCTTCGAAAGATGGGAAGAGTAATTCGAGAGATTTTCAAAAACAATATTCTTTATCCTTTGTTCTTCTTTCCTATTTTTCAAATCTACTTTTTTTAACTCTTCGTTCTCTTCCTTTAATTCTTCAATAAGTTCAGAAATAATAATTGCAATTTCCCTTACAGTTCTTTCTTCATTTCTTGCATTTTCCTTTCTTTTTTCTGCTAGCCATTCTTCAAGTTCATTAAATTTCAAATTTCGCTTTTCTTCTGGCTCTTGCTCCAATATTTCTGGTTTTTCGCTTTTCAGTTCCCCTATTTTCTTCTTCAAAAAGTCCAATATTCCCATGTATTATTGATAGTGATTAGAGTTTAAAAATTAATTTATGCTTTAGAACAATAGAAACTCTTATTTCTTACACAAAGCAAGAGCATAGCTTCCGTCTTTAGAAGTAAACAGGTCTACATTTGAAAAATACATCTTCAGATAAGACATAAAATCTTCCTTATGATATTTATAAGACACGGCAGTAATAATCTGATCTCCTTTATTGAATTTTACGTTTCTTCCTAAAAAAGTAACATCAACATCACGGGTTATAGTATAATACTCTTCTATTCTAGAATTTCTGTATCTAACTTCGTATTTTAAATTTTCTTTTTCCAATCCAATCTGTGAAAGAATTTTTACGAGCCAGTTATCTATTTTGGTGTGTTTATAAGATTTGACAAGTTCTTCTGAATTCCGGTTATCAAGTCCGTTTCCGATCAAGAGCAAGTCTCCATCCTTCATAGCACTTCTTATTTCAAATAACAGCTCGTGAATTTCAAAGTTTCCGAGGGTATTGCCCAATAGCAAAATAAAATTATTTTTAAACTCACCGTATCTTAATAGGGGGGTTATGTTCTCTAAATTTTCAAAATCAGAAATATTCCATTGTAATTTTACAATTTCTTTAACATGGGTATTAGACATTCTTTCTATAGCTTTTTCAACCATATATGAACTAATATCAATTGGGCAATATCTTAATTTAACTTTATCTTTAAGGTAGCTAAGAAAGATTGCCGCCTTTTTTCCATCACCACAACCTAAATCTACAAGGTTAAGGGATTTATTTTTTATATTATTAGTAATTTCATCTATATTTTTCTCAATCAAATTAATCTCTTTTTGGATAACTTCCCTTTGATAGTCCTCAGATTGTTCCAGATCAAGAAAAGCTTGGGCTTGTTCGGGAGTAAGATACCATAGTTTAGAATCTGCAAGATTCCAGACCCGAGTATTTCCCTCAAGAGAGTACCCCCTCTTTAATAATTCTCTGAAAATAAGGTCATTTATTTGTGTCTTTCTAGGATTATTCTTCTTTAGTAAGTTAGCCATACTGGTAAAAATCCAGGGGGTTTTTAAGTCTTTACTTCGGAGGATCACGCCGACGCCCAGAATCGAACTGGGAGATCCAGTAAAGGAAACCTGCTCTCAAGGCAGGCGGAGTACCATTGTCCCACGTCGGCATGAATATTCAACTCATGCGAGATTTTTAAATCTTTATAAGGTTATTTTAAGAAAAGTTTATTAACTTACTCATCATAAAATAATTATGGCAAGAAATATTGATGAATTTATAAAATATCTTGATGCTACAGCAGTACAAAGACAAAGAGAAACGTGGAAAGAAGCAGATGCTGACGTTAATGGTAGTGAAGAACGTGATAGGTTATGGGATTATCAGCCTACTGGTGGACTTGGAACAAAAGGACCTTTATGTTAATTAGTTTTTAAGAATCGGTGATTAGAATCAAGGGTAGTTATAATACGCCGACGCCCATATGCGCATATCTTTTAGCCATAGTCCAATATTTTTCACTCATCTTTTTATTTCCAACTTGTTCATATAACTCTGCTATGGATAAACAAGTTTCTTTATTTGCCCGATCTATCTGCTGAACTCTTTCATTCCGGAACTTAAATCTCATTCCGTTTGGAGCGCCTGCAAAATCAATATCACAAAAAGTAGCTTCTGCTTCTCTTGCTAATAATAATGCCTTAAGACCAATTATTTTTACAAATCTTTTATCCATGTTTATTTCAAAGATAGCTTATTTTTAAATATTTATTTATTAAGAAGCATATATCGAAAATCCTTCTTAGAAAAAACTACCAGAACGAAACTGCAAAATACATAGCAACTCATTTACACCTTTTTCTGCAAAAGGCAAAGATTGCTCGGCAAGCTATACTCAGCCGGTTAGACTAAACAAAACAAAAATTGTCTAACCGAATTATCCGAATAATGCGCTTAAACCTTCTGCAGCTGCTTCTGGCTTAACTTCTTCTTTTTCTTCTTTTACTTCTGCTTTAGCTGCTCCAGCGGTTGGGGCTGCTACTGCTATTGAAGCGTTTTCCAGTTCTTTTGCTATATCTACACCAGACAAACTTGCAAGTAATATTTTTACTTTTGCTCCATCTACTGAAGCTCCAGCTGATTCCATTACTTTCTTGATGTTTGCTTCATCAACTGTTTTGCCTAATTTGTGTAATAACAAAGCTGCATATATGTATTCCATTTTTTCCTCCTGAATTTAATTTTGAGTCTCAACAGGAGCGGTTGTTGCTCCTTGTAATTTAGTTAAAGCATTTGCGTGGCTATTTGCCTTTGCGAGCAATTGTCCAATAGTTTCTCTGCACACATAATTTATTCCTCTAGCCAGACCTAATGCTTTGCTATAAGAAACTAAAAGTTCTGCCATTACCTTTTTCTTATCTACTTTTATTCCAACATAAACTTTCTTTTCGTCTGAATCATAAACTGCAAGAGGAGTTATTCCAACCATGAATGGCTTTACACCAAGTTTTTGTAATATTGATGCAGCACTTGCATTGACCTTATCACCTTTTTTTAAGACTACTTTTGCCTTTCTTATTGTAATCTTTCCATCTTCAACCATAATTTGAAGTCCTAATGCTCCAAGCTCGCTGATTACAGGTCCAGGAACAAGTTCTGTTGGGCCTTCATTTATAGTGATATCATCTTCTACTTCTTGTCCCTCTTTTGCTGAAACAGGGCTTTGATTTTCTGTAAACCATGCTGCAAGTTCGAAAGCATTGCTGTTTGAAAGAGCTATAGCACAATCTTCTTTAATCTGTGCCAATAATTCTTCTACTCCTTCTAATTTTGCTTGTTCTATTGCTCTTATAACCATACTCTTTTTTGCTACTGCAATATCTGCTTTTCCCCTTAATTCCTTTTTCATTTTTTGGAATTGTTGTGAAGGAAGACTTTTTATTGAAAGAATCATTATTGTTTTGTGTTTCTTCAGCTTATCTACGAGTTTTTTTACACTTTCGATTTTTTCTTTTGATACATGTGCTTTTTGTGTTGCCATTTTTATTGAAGTTTTATCTTGACTGGCTTTGTCATAGTAAATTTAATTAAAATAGATTTTAGATTATCTTTTCCTCTTGGAAGAGATTTTAGTATTTCATTATACACAAAAAAAGCATTTTCTGCTATATCTATGTCTTTGTTGTTTTCTTTTCCTATAGCTAACTTTACACTTGGTTCTTTTGCTTTTACTTTTATTGTTAAGTTTATCTTTGTCATTATTCCTTTTATTGCTTCGTCGTTCTCTTGCATGATAACACCCAATTGTGGAGATGGCATTTTTCCTGCAGGACCCAGCGCCCTTCCAAATGACGTTGCTATGGCCGGCATCAGTTTTGCGCTTGCTATAAATAAGTCATATGAACGGACAAGTTTTTTCATTTTTTTCTTGTCTTTAAAATCATCAAATTCTGCTTTCGTTATTGTGTCAAGAAGAGTTGATTTTTTTTCTAAGAATCCTGCTATTTTCTTGTCTTCAAATTTGTGGGGTATAGGAAGAACAAGATTAAGAGATGTTTTTTTCAAGTCAAAATCTTTAAGATTTACAATTAAATCTACTGTTTGAGTGAACTTGACTTTTACATCTTGTTTTCTTATTTCTTCGATTGCTTTTACAAAATCTTCTTTCGTTACCATATCTTGAATAATATCTATTTACTACCGATGCGCTTGAACCCAGAACTTGGGACTTAGCGATGTAGTCTTTGATATTGTTAATGTGATGTTTGGTGGGTTTTTAAAGCTTTTTGAATGGTTTTTTAACTTAACAAACTAAACGCGCCTTTCTGAAGCAAGAAGATTAAAGTAATAACAAATATGAGATGAGAGATATTGAGAAAAACAGAAAGGAGAATGACTAGTCCACATAAAACATCTATGATACTTGCGATATCCATTGAGAATAGGAATATTGCCCCCTTTATTATAAGGTAGCCAGCAATAAAAAAAATCATTGTTCGAGGGATAAAATGAAAATAGTAGGACAATCCAAAGATTACTGCTGCAATTAGGTCCAATACTCCAAATATTTTTATTATCATTATATTCTAGAACAAAACTCATTTAAAAATATGCTCTCTAGACTACAAATGCTTATAAATAAAAAACAAGATAAAACAATATGGAGCTCGTAGCATTATTATCCACTGGCGAAGGAACATGGGCACAAGTCGCAGGACTAATAAAACAAGGTGAATGGGATAAGATAATTCTTATAGGAAGCGATTTCGCAAGAAAATTTCAAACAGAAAAGCCCCATGAATTTATAGAAATCACTACTAGCAGAATTTCTGATTTAAAAGAAGAATTAAAAAGCAAGCTTCAGGGAAAAATAAGCGGAACAGAAGTTGCATTAAGTATAGCAAGTGGAGACGGAAAAGAGCATATGGCTCTTATTTCTGCGATTTTGAACATACCTGCCGGAGTTAGGTTTACTGCGCTGACAAAAGATGGCGTGATTATGTTCTAGTTTTTTACTTTTGATTCATAATCACTTATCGCTTTCCTTAATGCCTGCGTGCCAAGAAGACTACAATGATGTTTTATCTGTGGAAGACCACCAACTTTCTTTAAAATATCTTTATCTGTTATTTTTTTAGCTTGTTGAATTGTCTTGCCTTTTGCAATTTCACAGGCAACATCGCTTGATGCAATTGCAGCAACACAGCCCAGTGTGTTGAATTTTATACCTTCAATTTTATTTTTATTGACTTTTATATAAACTTTCATGATATCGCCGCAGCTTGAATTTCCAACCTGCCCTATGCCATTTGCATCTTTTATTTTTCCAGCAAATTTTGGGTTAAAAAAATGTTTCATTGCTATTTTACTGTATCCTTGATTTTTCATTTTATTTCCCCCCCGATTTTCTCATAAAAATTGTCGCGAATATGACTATTGCAACAACTGAAATTCCGCATATATAAAAATTGTAGGACAGAAAATTCTTGCTTCTAAGAATTAATAGAATATTAACTAGACTGATAATAATCGCTCCTGACCAAAAGGCGATTTCCAACATGGATATTGTTTTCCAATCATAAGATGCTTTGTTTGTTTTCATTTTTTCTTCAATTTTTTATTTATTTTTTCTACTAGCTTGTCAGGATCAAGTCCATGCATTATCGCACCTTGTTCAATTGTCTCAAAGGCAGATGCAGCGCATCCAATGCAGTGCATTCCACTATTCATTAAAACTTCCACAGACTTTGGATATTTTTCAATCAGTTCTGAAAAATTCATTTTCTTTGTAACAAAATTTTTAGTTTTGCTACTGCTATTGTTTTTCTTTGTTTCTTTGTTTCTCATTTTATTATATCTCATCTTCTCCCGGAATTTTCTTTTCTACTTCTACTTCTTCAATTTCTCCTTCTCCTTTTTCTTCTTGAAAATGTTCTTTTTCAATTTCTCCTTCTTCAAGACCTTCTTCTTCGAGTTCTTCTTCTAAATCTTCTTCATTCTTGAATTCTCCGGCAAATTCTTCATATTTGTCTTTGTTTTTTTGAGTTTTCATTTCTTCTTCAAAATTTAATTTTTAAACGGACTTATTTTCCTTAATTTTTCAACAACTTTTGGAAGAACATCTAAAACTTTTTCTATTTCTTCTTTTGTTGTGAATTTACTTAAACTTAATCTTATTGAGCTGTTAATCTGGCTGTCTGTCAATCCTATCGCCTTCAAAACATGGCTCTTTTGAAGAGAATGAGAAGCACATGCACTTCCTGTTGAGCTACAAATACTATACGCTTCCAAATAACTTCCTATGGCTTCTCCTTCTATATTATTAAAAGAAACATTAACATTATTTGCAAGTCTTTTTGTTCTGCTTCCATTTAGCCTAGTATTTGGAATCTTCAAAATTCCTTCTATAAGCATATCCCTTAAATCTTGCATTTTTGCCATATCTCGAGAACTAGCTATTCTTACTGCTTCTGCAAAACCCACGATGCCTGAAACATTCTCTGTTCCACTTCTAAATCCTCTTTCATGTCCTCCGCCGTGCATTAGTGGAGTTATCTTTATTCCTTCTCTAATATAAAGTGCTCCTACTCCTTTTGGACCATGAATCTTATGAGAATTTAAAGTTACAAGGTCTAGATTTTGTTTTTTCACATTTATTGGGGTTTTTGTATAGCTTTGACATGCATCTGTATGAAAATAAACTCCTTTTTCCCTACAAATTTTTCCTATTGCCCCCAAATCTTGTATTGTTCCTACTTCATTATTTCCATGAATAATTGAGACTACAAGAGTATCTTCTGTCATTGCTTTTTTTACATCTTCAGGATTAACAAAACCTTCATTATCAACGTCCAGATAAGTTATTTTTGCCCCTAATTTTTCAAGCCATTTAGATGTATTCAGAATACAATCATGTTCTATTTTTGATATAATGATATGTTTTTTATCTGGATTTGCAAAAAATAATCCCTTTAATGCAAAATTATTGCTTTCTGTCCCGCCAGAGGTAAATATTATCTCATCACTTTTTGCTCCAATAGAATTAGCAATAATATCTCTGCTTTCCTCAAGTGCTCTTTTTGCTTCTTGTCCAATAATATGAACAGAAGAAGCATTTCCATATTTTTCTCCGAAATAGGGAGTCATTTTTTTTAGAACTCTTTCATCTACTTTTGTTGAAGCAGCATTATCGAGGTATATTTCTTTTTTTTGGAATAACATTTTTTAGTTTAATTGCTATGCTTTGTACAAAACAAGCAGTTTCCTCCGCAATTTAATTTTGAATGTTCGTCTATAATATTTAGTATTGGCAAGAGAGTTTTTCTGTTGAGAGAATAGATTCTTTTTTTCCCTTTGTTCTCTGCGGTTACGAGGTTGCATTGTTTAAGCTTGGCAAGAGCATGGCTTAGTTTACTTTGTTCTACTTTTATTTTTCTGGCTAATTCGTTTACAGACATATTTTTATTTTTAAGGGCAGAAACTATGTCTATTCTCAGGGGGTTGCTAAGGTTTTCAAAAAAGTAATGATATGTGTTTTTTTTCATAGTCCGAAGTTTTACCTCTTAAAACGAGGAATTGAAAATCATGAAATGATTTTCATATGAAAGTTAGTTCATATGACTATTTAAAGGTTTGTTTGCTCTGAAAAGTAACTAAATCTCGCTCGTTTTTATCTTCATTCTTCTCCTCGCTTCCTTGTTCTTGCCAAGAAGAACAATCCTCGAAGGAACATGCTTGTCAAGATAAATATAGCCTGAAGCTTTTGCAAGTTTTCTCGCGAAAGAAACTATTTCTTTAAGACTTGGCATAGCCTCATATGGAATTCTCTGCCTAGAGTATCCTAAAGACATAAAACTTTTTACTTCAACAAACATTACCCCAGATTTTTTTATAATGTTTGCAAATTCTGTAATATGTTTGTCATCCATATTCATATTTTTTACAAGTGTCATTCTAAGAACAGTTCTTCTTCCTTTTTTTGTGATTCTGTTTAGTAAATCTAATGTTTTGTTATATCTTTTCCAAGCGTCTCTATAAACAGACTTATGCCAGGGAACATAATCTTTTTCATTGCTTGAGTTTAGTGAAACATAGAGCTGGGTTGGAAGTTGTTTCTTTTTTTCAAGTTTTTTTAAAAGTTCTGGATGAAGGCCGTTTGTGACAATGAAACTTGTTTTTCCTCTTTTTCTTAAACGAGAAATCATATCTCCTATTTCGGGATAAAGCGTTGGCTCGCCTATAAGCGAGATTGCATAATGTGAGGGGTCATGCGATTCTTTATATCTTAATTTGTTTAATCTTGCATGTCCGCCAAAACCAGTAAGAAGTTTTTTTCTTCCCTTTAGACATTCATCTATTATCATCTCGGGTTTGTCTATTCCTTTAGGCATCTTGTTTCCCTGAGTAGCTTCTGTTGCTCTCCAACAATGTATGCAATGATTATCGCACCAAACTGCGCTTGGCGATATTTCACAACATCTCCAGCTAGGAATTCCGTAGAATTTATGTTTATAACATTCTCCTTCTCCGATAAGAGAATGTTTAGTCCATCTACATATTTGAACAGCAGAGTGTTTTCCTGCAACAACATAATGCTGTCTTTTCAAGAGTTCAAGATTTTTTGGTGATATCATTAGCTATATTCTTTTTCTAATTGTTTTAAGAAAGCAGCCATTACAGGAAGTTTTTTTATTGCCATTCTTTTAGCTTCGGGTGTTAACATTTTATATGGCCAAGTCATCAATGCTTTAACTCCGCCATAAACACTTTTATTAAATCCACAATCTTCTTTAGAAATAAAATATGGAAAATTATGGGTAGAACAAAAAGCAATTTGTCTCGCAAGACCTATACTTCCTAAAGCATCTAAATTATCTGCATCCCTTAATATTTTAGATTCTATTGAAAGTTGAGAATTCTTTCTAACTGGTTTAATAGTTTGCCCAACATGGTCTTCTATTACTATCTGCACTCTCTCTATCTTAGCATAAGGAAAATTAACCTTCTTAAGAAAAGATGGGGCTTGTTTAGCACTAATAAGGTGGTGATTTTTTACCCAACCATCTTTAAAGGCAATATCATGAAGCCAGCAAGAAGCAGTTAAGACGTCATAATCTATTTTGGAATATTTCTTGCAAATTGATAAGGCATTTCTAAAGACTCTTTCAGCATGGGGATAATCATGCCCGCTTTTATCATTTTTTAGACTTTCCTTTACTAAACATTCTAATCTTTCCCAATCACCTTGTGTCATAGGCTCTACAGATTTTAGATAATTCATGTTACTAATACTCTAATTTGTTATATAAATCTTAGTAAATGAAGAATTCATTCACTAATTAGTCGAGGCTTAATCTTTAGAGCATCAAAGTCCGGACTATTTTAGAAAAACATTCCTACTGCCCACAACGCCATAAGAAGAGCAAATACTGCTAAAAGCAAAAATGTGAAAACTTTGAAGACTCTTTCTGCAAGTTTCTTATGGCCTGTAATCCCCAAGACAGTCAGATACCAGAACCTTCCGCCATCAAAAACAAAAGCAGGGAGCATATTACTCAATCCCACACTTATGCTTATAAGAACAATCCACCAAAGAAGATTATAAATAAATATTGTTAATTCTTCATTATATTTTGGTTCATAATTTATGGCCGGGTCTTTAAAGAAATTTATCGCTTTATAAAAAAATCCTTTCAGTGTTGTTGACTTTATCATTAAAGAAGCTGTTCCAAGAACAGGTTTACTTTCATTAGCATAATCTTTCCCCAATGCGAAGTTGTAAACTATTAAAGTCTCGTTTTTTCCTTGCTTAAATTTTGTGACAAGAGTTATATTGTCTCCAGGGCTCATTTTTCCTAGAATACTGCCTATATCTGAGCTATTAGTTATTTTCTGATTGTTGATTTCTACTATTGCTCCTTTCATTGCATTTCTTATTGCAGGCTGGTCTTGGTACAAGCCAATTAGGGTCGAATTAGTAGAATTTTTTGTCTTTAAAATGATTATTTCTTCTGAAGCAAAATAAGATTTGTTTTCAATTTCTATTCTTGTTAGATTTAACCCATCTATCTTAAGAATGTCAGAGGTTATTGTTGCATTTTGCATAACTAATGCAGGAAAAACAGAGAAGGTATAATCTGTAAACACTACTCCTGCAGGAGCATAAGACATTTGAAAAAACCCAATCATAAGCACAAAAAATAATAGTGCAGTTATAATATTGGCAAAAACTCCTGCACTTAAAATTGTTAGTTGCGGAAATATTTTTCTTTTTTGCATTTGTTTGTCATCCTGCTCGACAAAAAAAGCCATGAACGGACCGAGGAATCCAAATCCTGTTGATTTTATTTTTACATTATAAAATCTTGCAAAAATTCCATGTGCTCCTTCATGAGTTATTGCTATAATTGCAAGGACAATTATCCAATAAGTAAAATAAAACGGGGGGAGCCATGTCACTTGAAAAATATCTGAAATATAAGGGATAAGGGGCATTAGGGGCGGAATCTTTACTGCCTGGACAAATTCTGGCTGGAAAAAAAGTTTTGTTGTTTGGTACATAAGCCAGATCATTGTTATCATCAGAATATAGCCCATTGCCACAGAAACATAGCTTAAAACTGTTAGGGTTTTCTTATATTTTTTCCCGATATAATCTATAATTTTAAGCCCAATACTAGTTCTGTAAAGATACATAACGCCGTCTCTCTTGAGATTCTTTCTTTTTACATAAAGAAATATCACAACGATTGCACTAAAGATTAAGAAGAATGTTAAGTCGTAAAGGAAGAAGCTCATTTTTAGTTAGTAATTTTCTCTTTTTATATTATCGTCAAGAGGGTATTTAAAGATTGGTGGAGATTTAAAAAATTTAGAACTACTTCTTTCTAATTGGCCTTAATGACTTGCTCTTGCACTTTCTGCAATGAACCTTGCCGTTCATAACTCTTAATGAGTCTGTTCTTATTCTTGAACTGCAATCCTTGCATATGAAAATGTTTTTGAATAATCTTGCCTGTGTTGCTGCTATTTTTGCCATGTTATTTTATTATAGTTTCCTTTTAATTATTTTCTGTGTTTCGTTAATAATTACATACTCTACCTGATCTTCTGGCTTTAAATCGTTCTTTACTTCTTCAAAAATGGGGATATCATATGTTTCAAAGTTTTCTAAGTCCATTGCATTTGCCATATCTCCATTTATAGAGAGTATCTGCGCTTTTCTTTTTTCTACAGAAGGAACTTCAAATCTTTCTGAACCCGGAACAGCTATGACCCTTTTCTTGCCATCCATAATTCCGATTGCATCCATTCTGCATTTACTCGCACCATGTTTTCCGGTTTTAGAGATATCTAGATTTCTAACAATGCATGCGTTTCCATCTATCATGATTGTTGCACCTGGTTTTGAATCGTGAGCAGTTATTAATCTTAGTGACATAGGTAAGCCAGAAAAAATATGTTTATAAAGCTTTTGAGAGGAAGATTTATTTTTGTTTAGCTATGATATTTTTTAAATAAGTCATACATTACCTTTGCTTCCGAGTTAATATCATTAGAGGTTATTCCTTCCAAATAATCTTTCAAAATGTCCATTCTCTCTGGACCAGAGAATATTCTTCTAGAAAGACCAGCAAGAGGCGGATAAATTATCGGGCTTGCTTCACAAAGTATTATGGGAATATCTGCAGAATAAGCTGCACCCATAAATAAAATATGTTCTTTTGGTCTTACTCCTCTTTCAAAGTTTACAACTACCAGGTCTATACTTTTTGTGAGATGGCTAATATCTGCGAATTGAAAATTTTTAATATAGCATTTTTCTTTAGAATCCATTACCTGTTTTGGAACTTCCCCAAGAACTAAAACATCATGAACCATTCCCAAAGGTTTTTTAAAATTTTCTTGAATATCTGCTTGAGGAGTGTTTTGAAGATTTCTAAGGTGTTCTACTCCTTCCTCAAAACTTGAAAAATGAGCGTTTGCAATGAACTTTAAGGTTGGTTCTTTTGTTTCGTTTTCATCTACACCGATAATATAGTTACCTGCGATTCTGGATGCACCGATTTCAGCATAGGTCATTGTGCCTAAGCTCTTTCCTTTTGGAAAGCCAACAAACATTCTTCTACAGAGCATAGCTTCTGCCATGTCATCTTCTACTAATTTAGCAATTGCGCTTTGCCTGTGATTCTTAGGATCGGAAAAATTGTGGTCAGGAAAAGAAGCAATAACCCTATCTCTCCAATCATGATAACTTCCTGCAAGATAGGTAAGGTCTTTTTTTGTCATGCAAAATCTTTGTGAGTTTTGTTTATAAGCATTTTTTGACTGGAAAGTATATATCAAAGATATTTAATCAACCCTAAACTTTTTAAACACCCCTTCTATTCTCTAAACATCAGAAAAACCCTCTTACATATCCGTTTGGGTTTTTAGGACCAAAAAATCCCCGTGGGAATTTTAGGGTCCAGGAAATTATGTAATTTCCTTGATGATCCAAAATTAAATCAAAAACAAAAAATTTATGGACATGGCAGAAAAAACAAAGAAACACGACTTCATTGAGTTAGAGTTCATAGGAAAGAATGTTAGTGATAATGAAGTTTTTGATACAAATATAAAAGAAGAAGCAAAAAAGATAAATCCTCGTGTAAAAGAAATCAAACCTCTTATTCTATGCATAGGTGCAGACATGGTTGTTAAGGGTCTTGACGAAGAGCTTATCGATAAAGAAGTAGAGAAAAAATATGTGGTAAAACTTTCTCCTGAAAAAGCATTCGGAAAAAGAGACGGAAAACTTATAAAATTAGTCCCGAAAAGATTTTTTATTGAGCAAAAGATAAATCCAATGCCCGGAATGACGCTTGCTTTAGATAATTCTCTTGTGAAAGTAGTAAGCTCTTCTGGTGGGAGAGTTATGATTGATTTTAATAATCCTCTTGCAGGAAAAGATGTTGAATATGAGTTTACAATAAAAAAGATTATCTCGGATAATCGGGAAAAAGTAAATACAATTCAGAAGTTCCTCTTTGGTAAAGAATTTGAGTTTGAGGTTGATGAAGCAAAAAAGATGATAACTTTTTCAGAACTGCAACTAATGCCAATTTTGAATGCGTTTAAAGAAAAGTTTAAAGAACTTATGGGTTTTGATGTTGAAATTTTAGCAAAAAAGAAAAAAGAAGAGAAAGAGACAATACCCGAGAATAATTCTTCTGAGAAGAAATAGATTTTTAATTGGAAATAAAAATCTATACTTTAGCCCAATAAAACTTATAAAGCTAACAACCTACTTTTTAATATGGCGATAATAAAAGAAGAGGAAGAGAAAGAACAAGCCTATAATCCTAACCCGGAGCTATCTGCGATAGATCAGGAACTAGAAGAAATTCTAAAAAAACAAACCGCAAAAGTAAAAGTTTTTGGCGTCGGAGGAGGAGGAGGAAATACTCTTTCAAGAATGAGAGAAATTGGAATAAAGGGCGGAGAAATGATTGCAGTTAATACTGATGCGCAAGACTTACTTTATACTAATTCTGATTACAAAATACTTATCGGAAAAGAACTTACGCAGGGGCTTGGAGCAGGAAGTAATCCAAGAGTAGGAGAAGAAGCCGCAAAAGAGTCAGAACAAGAGATAAAAAAGAAAATAGCAAATACAGATTTAGTTTTCATCACATGCGGTCTAGGTGGAGGAACAGGAACAGGCGCCGCACCAGTAATCGCAGAACTAGCGAAGAAACAAGGTGCTCTTGTTATTGGTGTTGTAACTCTTCCATTTACAATGGAAGGAAAAAAGAGAATTGAAAATGCGATGTATGGTTTAGAAAGATTAGAATCAAGTGTGGACACATTAATTGTTATTCCTAATGATAAGCTTCTTGAACTTGCTCCAGAATTACCTCTTCATACTGCCTTTAAGGTTGCCGATGAGATATTGACTAATGCGGTAAAAGGAACAACAGAATTAATAACAAAATCAGGGTTAGTTAATCTTGATTTTGCAGATGTAAAAGCGGTAATGCAGAACGGCGGAGTTTCATTAATCGGGATGGGAGAGAGTGACTCTAGCCAAAGAGCGATAGATGCTGTTGAAAAAGCAATAACAAATCCTCTTCTTGATGCAGATATAACCAATGCAACAGGAGCTTTGATAAATATTGTAGGGGGTCCTGATTTAACATTGGATGAAGCGAGAATAATAATAAGTAAAATCGGAGAAAAGATAAGTGAAGATGCAAGAATGATTTGGGGCGCTCAGATAAGCGAGGATATGGAAAAATCTGTTAGAGTTATGATTATTGTTACGGGTGTTAAAAGTTCGCAGATAATTGGCTCGTCTGGTGAGACGATTCAGGAAAAGAAGAAGGCCGAGATGTCTGAAGAGTTAGGTATAGAGTTCTTAGAGTAAAGTATAAAAAGTAGAATTTTTGTTCTAGAATATTAGAGGGGATAAAATGGCAGAAAAATACAAATCACTTGTTATATTCGGACCGCCGGGGATAGGAAAAGGAACACAGGCAAAGCTTCTTGCAGAAAATAAAAAGTATTTTCATTTTTCAACAGGAGAAATGTTTCGAGGGTTACAAACAAATCCTAAAATGGCTAATTCAGAAATAGGGAAAAAAGTTCATGAACTTATTTCAGCAGGAAATTTTGTAGATGATAAAACAACTATTCAACTTTTTTTCAAGACACTCGAAGAATATGTAAAAGAAAAAAAGTTCAATCCGAAAAAACAAATTCTTTTGCTCGACGGAATTCCTCGGAATTCCAATCAAGTTGAATTGATACAAGAAAAGATTGATGTTGTAAAGCTGATATATTTTTTCTGTGATGATGAGAACATTCTTATTGAGAGATTAAAGAAAAGAGCGGTTATCGAAGGAAGAAAAGATGATAAGGAAGAAGTAATAAGAAAACGACTGGAGATTTATAAAAAAGATACAGAAGCTGTTTTAAAAAAGTATGATGAAAGTTTGGTTCTAAGAATTAATGGTATGGGCAGTATTGAGGAGATAAGAAAAACAGTTTCTGAAAAATTATAGCGTAGTATCACAAAATATTTAAACCCCACTTACTTCTAAATATTAGTATGGCACAAAAAGAGCTAAATAATGCGATGAGTAGACGTGGAGTCTGTCCAAGATTTAGCTGGGGCTATACTTTAAAATTTATTTCTTCAACTAAAAAACTCTATTAATCTGCTAATTTAGGCGGATTATAGAATTTTTACATCTTAAAATGAGACAAAAATTCTTATCCGGTTTTGAAAGAGAAATTTTCCCTAGCTTGGGAAGTTTTTATGACTGTCAGAGGTGTCTTGAGCCAATAACTCACCCTATTTGTCATGACTGCCTTGGTAGGCAGATATCTGAATGGCTTAGATTCTATCCTAGTGTAAATAGAAAAATGATAAAAAAGATTCAGAACTATATTATTGAAGTAAATAACTCTGCGGTTTCCGGAATTAAGTGCATGGCATGTAACACTAAAAATGCCTCACTATGCCCTTACTGCTTTACTGAAGAGATATTTAATATGCTCAAGAAAAACAAAATTGACAGAATGATAATAATGGATTTTTTGTCAACTTTTAATTTCGATCTCAAGCACGAGGGATACATAGTTGAAGCTGCAAAAGAAGGATTATACTAAATAAATTAAAACGTTGCAGGGAAAGTCTGAAAACGTGCAGACATAGTTAAAACTTTAAACTATTTTTTTCTTGGTAATTCATGAAAATTCCAACAAAAGTTATTGTTTTATTCTCGGGCGGTCTTGATTCGCGACTAGTTGTAAAGATATTGCAAGAACAAAATTTAGACATAGAGGCACTTTATTTAAAATTGCCATTTTCTTCTGGATGCTGTAGTAGCATGGAATGTTGTTTTAACTATACACAGATGTCTGGAGTAAAATTTACTGCTATAGACTGTACAAGGGGCAAACTGTTCGATGAATATATGGCTATGCTAAGAAAACCCAAACATGGCCGTGGAACGTCTATGAATCCATGTATTGATTGCAGGATATTTATCATAAAAAAAGCCAAAGAATATGCTAATAAAAATGGGATAAAAATAATAGCAAGCGGAGAAGTGCTTGGCGAGAGACCCATGAGTCAGACATTAAAAAATCTGAGAATAATTGATAATGAAACAGGAATTGAAGTTCTTCGACCTCTTTCTGCGAAGATTCTTACTGAAACCTCTGCTGAAAGAAATAAACTTGTTGACAGAAGCAAATTCTTCGAGATAAATGGACGGAGCAGGAAAATTCAATTAGAATTAGCAAAAAAATATAAAATTAAATATCCCAGTCCATCTGGCGGATGCCTTCTCTGCGAAAGATTAATAGGAAAGAGAATAAATACCCTTCTTGAAAAAAATATTCTCTGTGAAGAAACACTTGAACTTTCAAAAATAGGTCGTCATTTTCTGATTAATGGGTGTTGGTTTGTAGTGGGAAGAAGGGAGAAAGAGAACCTTATTATTGAAACTTTTCATTCTTCAATGAGATCTGCAAAAGAAAAACCAGCAGTGTGCTATGTCGGACAAGAAAACGAGGAAAATAAAACAAAAGCGATAGGACTTCAAGAGGCGTATAGTACTGGAAACACAGATAAAAGAAAAGAATTTGAGAAGTTTAAAATATAAGATTTAATTATTTCTTCTTAGAAATCCTTCTATAAACTTTTTGTGATATTCTGAGTCTATAACTCTTTTTACCCTAAAATAAAGAATATCGCTCTTATCCGGACTTGCTTTTTCAACTTTTACTTCTTCTGTCTTCCTATGAACACTTTCACTTATCAAAACCTCTTGATTAGATAACTCTGCAATTTTCTTCACAATCGGAATTGTCTTTCCCATATTAGTAAACTGTAATACTACTCCCTCAACTTTACTTATAATTTCTCCCGAATTTACGCCGATGCCATACTCAATTTTATCCTTAAACTTTCTATTTGCTTCTTTTAGTTCAGAGTCTATCGCTATTGCTGCACTTACCCCTGCCCTTTCATTTTGAAAACTCTTTGTTAAAAGCGGAGAAAATATTAAACCATAACTATAGCCATCACGGTAAGGAATTCCGTTAAATTTTGAAGCAGTTTCTAGTATTTTTACTAAATTCTGCTCTGCTTCTTTTGAAAGTTTGTTCTTTATTTTAAAATAGACAATTACTGATTCTTGTTTGTGCCCAGTTGTAACTAAAACCTGCTCTGCTTTTTTTATCTTTCCAGAAGCTAAATTTAATTCTTCAGATGATTGTTGCATTCTAAGAACTTTTGAACTAAGAATTATCTTTCCAGTATTTCTTTTCTTTTCTGTTTCAGCAGGATAAGTATAAGAAGCATGACCCGGACTATTTTTATAGGTTAAGATTATAGCAAAAAATACAATAAAAAGTATAAAGAACCAGACAAGAGGATATCTAAAGAAGAGATTTATACTTTGTTTTATTTCTTTTGCATCTATTACTTTTCCTGTTAAGAATACGCTTCCACTATAAACTTTTCCAGAACTATCCTGGACATCTACAATGTAATCCCCCTCAGGAGCAGACAATTCAAATGTTTTAGATTCTCCTACTCCCAACAATATCTGTTTTTCTATTGTTTCATTTCCGATTATAATGCTAATTTCTTCATTATACTCCACATTTCCTTCATTGGTAACAAGAAGAGTTCCGTTATTAATTTCAGAAGAAATTTTCTTTACTTCACTAACATAGAAATCCTTGTCCTCACTAATTTCATCTTTTTGCGCAATTATTCTGGCTTTTCCAGGAGCGAAAGATTTTGGCAAATTAAAAACCAGATTTTGATTAGCTACTAAATTTTCCGAGTAAACAGAATTGTTAAGGCTGTCTCTTATGCTTATCATTACTTCTTCATTAATTAAATCTCCTGCAAAGTCATATAAATTAATAATATAACTTAAATTCTCAGATGGACCAATATTCTGATTACTTATTGCAATTTCAATCTTACTTGGTTTCTGTATAAGCTTTCTATCCTGCATTGCCTCTCCAGAATTCATTATGTTTCTCCTTTCATCTTTGTCATAAACCTTTACTGTTAATGGATATGTTCCTGCGTGCATGGTTTGTTTTGTTGAAATTTTTAAATCAAATATTCCGTCTTTTATAATATCCGAAGCACTAACTCCATTATATGATGCTTCGACAAATGCACTTGCAGGAGCGATGCCATTTTCTTTTAAGGCTGTACCTTTTAAGGAGATTATATCTCCGGCAGCATACTCATTTTTATCTGTCTCAAAATTAACAATTATACTATTACTTATTTTAAAATAAGAAGACTTTCCGCTATCTTCTCCATATTTTGCAGAAAGAAAACACTCTCCTGAAAGATCGCCTATATAACTTGCTATAAGTTTTCTCTTTATTGTTGAAGTCTGTGTTTCAGGAACATTGTGATATATGTTCTCTTCATTTCCCGAGCAAATAAGATTTACATCAAGGTAATCCTCTGTATGCGCCCCAAGAGTTACTGTAAATTCCATTTCATCACCCAAGTTATATAATTGTTTTAGAGAAGATATTTGTATTTCTGCAGAGATATTTGAAATAAGGAATATACTAAACACCAAGAATATTGCTAGTACGAAAGATTTTTTCACCATTTTTTACAAAATCAGAAGATAATCTATATATTTAAACTTTTTTAAAGACGAACATATATGATGATTTTTGCTGTTTAAACAGAGCAAGTGGATAAATTTAAATACACGACACGTTTAGTATTACTATGGAAATCAATTCCACTTGTCGGTGGCAGTAGAAATTTTAATTCTTTTCTAGTTGAAACTTTAACAAAATTTTGTCTATCTTGTCCCTGGGCATAGCCCCACTAACAATCCCTCCGCGATTAGTCTAACCTTTCTGTTTAGAAAAATAAAGAATCAAAGACATCATGCTAAAAATGCATACGTAGTTATGCGTATGCTTGTTGAAAGGGGGTGTTTAGAATATGAATAAAAAAATTATTCTCGAAGAGACAGATATTCCAAAATTCTTTTATAATATTCAGGCAGATTTGCCTTTTGAGATGGAGCCACCATTGAATCCTGGAACGAAAAATCCCCTAGAACCAAAAGAACTTGAGGTAATTTTTCCAAAAGAAGTCATAAAGCAGGAGATAAGTAAAGAAAGATTTATCGAAATTCCAGAAGAAGTTTTCAATGCATATAGGATATACCGGCCTACCCCGTTAGTAAGAGCAGAAAGACTTGAAAAAGCTATAAAAACTAACTGCAAAATTTATTTCAAGAACGAATCAGTAAGCCCTGTCGGTTCCCATAAATTGAATACAGCTTTAGCGCAGGCTTATTACAATAAGAAAGAAGGAGTAAAATTCCTGACAACTGAAACCGGCGCAGGACAATGGGGGGGTGCTTTGTCTTTTGCTTGTAATATATTTGATCTTGGATGCAAGGTTTACATGGTAAAATGCAGTTATGAGCAGAAGCCATTTAGAAAATCAGTAATGAAAATGTTCGGAGCAGAAGTTATTGCTTCTCCAAGTGATAAGACTGTTTCAGGAAAAAATATTCTAAAAGAAGATCCAGATTGTTCTGGAAGTCTTGGAATAGCGATAAGCGAAGCAGTTGAAGAAGCTGTAAAAAGTAAAGATACAAAATATGCCCTGGGTTCTGTTTTGAATCATGTACTTCTTCACCAAACGATAATAGGACAGGAAGCAATAAAACAATTGGATAAAGCAGGAGAAAAAGTAGATATTCTTATTGGTTGTGTTGGTGGCGGAAGTAATTTCGCAGGGTTATGTTTCCCTTTTTTAAAAGATAAATTAATCGGAAAAGGAAAATATAAAGATATTATCGCAATAGCAGTAGAGCCAGAGTCATGCCCTTCATTAACAAAAGGAAGATATGAATATGATTTCGGAGATACAGCAGGATTAACTCCTTTAATTAAGATGTATACTCTCGGCAGCAGTTTTATCCCACCCGTAATTCACGCGGCAGGATTAAGATATCATGGAATGGCGCCATTAATGTCAAAGCTTTGTGAAAAAGGATATATCGAAGCAAGAGCATATAAGCAGTCAGAGGTTTTTGAAGCTTCATTGCTTTTTGCAAGAACCGAAGGAATTATTCCGGCAGTAGAATCTTCACATGCTATTAAGGCAGCTATTGAGGAGGCAAAGAAAAATAATAACAAAACAATTGTGTTTAACCTAAGCGGCCATGGTTTTCTTGACCTATCTTCTTATGAAGCCTATATGGAAGGAAAACTGAAAGATGTTCCTGTAACCTCTGCTGATTTGGAAAAATCTCTGAATAAAATTCCGAAAGTATAAAAACCGAGCGCACAATTTTTATTTTTTTCGAGCAAGTCCATTTAACTAAATTGTAAAATAGTATAGAAATGGACTTGCGAGATTTTTTTATTTTCGTGCGCCATAAAATAATTTATAAACCACAATAACATATGATAAACATGAGCAAAAAAGAGAATTTCAGCGTCACGCCTTGGGAAGTTAAGGGGGATGTTGATTATGAGAAGATTATAAAAGAGTTTGGAGTTTCTAAAATCGATTCTAAACTTTTAGAAAGAATAAAGAAACATGCAGGAGAATTGCATTTTATGTTAAGAAGAGGAGTTTTCTTTGCCCATAGAGATATGAACTGGCTTCTTGAACAATATGAAAAAGGCAATAAGTTTTTTTTATATACTGGAAGAGGACCTTCTGGAAAAGTGCATCTGGGGCATCTTTTTCCCTGGGTTTTTACAAAATGGCTTCAGGATAAATTTGGAGTAGAATTATTGTTTCAAATGACTGATGATGAGAAATTCCTTTTCAAACAAAATCTTAATCTTGAAGACACGAATAAACTTGCTTATGAAAATGCTCTTGACGTTATCGCGATGGGATTCGACCCTAAAAAGACAAAAATAATTGTAGATACAGATAATGCCGGCATTATGTACAAAGAGGCTTGCAAGGT
>Ga0247841_10001242_pt1 | contig 59323 bp, 49 predicted proteins | sample LaCruzMarch2015__2_FD_192410 | JGI IMG/M metagenome (GOLD analysis project Ga0247841, IMG submission 192410) | Freshwater microbial communities from meromictic Lake La Cruz, Castile-La Mancha, Spain - LaCruzMarch2015_18m | ecosystem: Environmental > Aquatic > Freshwater > Lake | place: Spain...
CATTCGCGAATGTTTCTGAAGACAAAGAGTATAAGATTTATTTGACGAACCTGGCTGAGAATTACAGCCAGGATGTTTTTGATTTAAAAGTTCTTGGAGATGTGGAGTTTGATTGGGTGGTGGATCCATCAGGAACAGCAATAACCAACTGTACAGACTTACAAAATATGCAGAATAATATTGCGGGTAATTATTATCTTGCTAATAATATTGATTGTTCTGCAACTACTGGCTGGAATAGTGGGTCGGGATTTCTCCCTGTTGGGAATTTTTCAGGAACTTTTGATGGACAGGGATATACAATAACGGGTTTGTATATAAATCGGACTTCGTCTACAACAGGCAAATATCAAGGATTATTTAATAGAACAACAAGCGGTTCTAATATTTCTAATGTGGGATTAATTAATGTTCGTATCTTTGGTTATTCTTCTGTTGGGGGTCTTGTAGGTTTTAATAAAGGAACAATAACTAATTCATATTCCACTGGAAGTATAAATGGTTCTTATAGTACTTGTGGTGGTCTTGTAGGTTATAACGAAGGGGGACCTATCTCTAATTCCTACTCTACAGTAAATGTAAACTGTTCTAGGGGGACTGCAGGAGGATTTGTAGGTCAAAATTATGAGGCAACAATATCTAATTCCTACTCTACTGGAAATGTAAGAACTTTTTATTCTTCTGCTAGTAAAGTTGGAGGATTTGTGGGAGATAATCAGCGAAGTAGTGGAATAATAACTAATTCCTATTCTACCGGAAGTGTAACTACTGGAGGTTATAGTATTGGGGGCTTTGCAGGCAGGCATCAGGCAGGAACTATCTCTAATTCCTACTCTACTGGAAACGTAATTTGTATGCAGGGGTCTGGGGGATTTGTAGGCTCTGTAGACACTGGAACCATCTCTAACTCATATGCTACAGGGAGTATAAGTTGTACTGCTGATGATGTTGGAGGTTTTGCAGGATTTCTTACTTGTGGTAGTGGTCCTCAAGAACCATGTGGTACTATCTCTAATTCCTACTCTACTGGAAATGTAATTGGTGTTGGAAGTTATATCGGGGGTTTTTTAGGTGAGAATGATTATGGTTGGTATGGTAATATAACCGTATCTAATTGTTTCTGGGATAATCAAACTTCAGGAGTTTTTACTTCTGCTGCGGGGACAGGAAAAACAACAGCACAGATGAAAACAAAATCAACATTTACAGATGCAGGATGGGATTTTGTTAATATTTGGAATATAACCGCAAGTGTGACATATCCCATTTTTATCGGCAATGCTCCGAGTATAATCATAACTTATCCTCAAAATACAACTTACCCATTAGCCATAACTTCTATGACCTACACTGCAGGAGATATAAACCTTCAATCCTGTTGGTTCTATAACGGAACTGCGAACAATACAGTAATATGCGGACGGGACATAACAACAAAACTTTACTCAAATCCTGGAAGCAACACATGGATAGTCTATGCAAACGATAGCGCAGGAAACGAAAACAGCTCAAGCGTTACATTCTTTGTCGATAGTATTTCCCCATATTTCACAACAATACCCGATACCACCAACATAAACTATACACAAGGTTTCGGAGTTACTTTTGTTGCTACAGATGCAGGAGTAGGATTTTCTGCTTATGCTATAAATTGGACAAATTTATTCACCATAGACCAATCTGGATATTTAAAAAATTCAACAGTCTTGCCAGCTGGAACTTATAATATAAACGTAACAATAAATGATACTGTTAATAATTTGAATTCTACAATATATCAAATAATAGTCAATAAAAAATCTGATTATGTTTTAGGAATATCCGGAACAACCCCAATAACTTACGGAACAACAACAGATGTAACAGGAAGCAACTGCCCAACTGAACTAACCTGTTCTCTTAATCCTCCGAATGCTACTTACGGAACAGGAACAGTCACATTCAACTATTCCACTGCAGGAAATGCAAACTATTCTGCCAGTTCAATAACAAAAGACATAGTCATCAATAACCATAGCGGTGTTTGCAATGTTTTATTCAATGAAACTTCTTCCCTAATGTTTCCAGCAAAATTCAGGGCATACACTGACTGCAATTCAGGCTTTGTTCTTTACAGAAACGGGACAATAATAGCAAACAATTCAGAGCAAAGCCTGGGAGCAGGAACTTATAACTTTACTGTTATAAGAGATGATAAACAAAATTACACTTACATAAGCAATGAGTCATTCTTTGCTGTCTCACAGGCAACATCGACTTTAACTCTGCTGATTAACAGCACTGCCGGAAACCAAACAGCAGCATACAATGTTCAAACAAATGTTTCTGCAGCATTAGGAAATACAGAGCAGTCTCTTACTTTATACCAGAATAATGTTAACATAACTGCCCAGAATAATTTATTCAGAACATTAGGTGTAGATGATTATAATTTCACCGCAACAGCACCGGAAACACAAAATTATACTTCTCTTACTATAACCAGATGGAGCCATATCCTGAAAGCATCTCCAACTCTAACTTTCCTAGTTAACAGCGGAACATCTAACTTAACTCTGCAATATCCTCAGCAAGTAAATGTTTCTGCTGCTTCAAATGCAGGAACAGTCGGATTAGACAAAGATAATGTAAATTATTTGATTAATAATAGCTTAAATGTAACTCTTCCTCTGGGAAGTTACATTTTTAGAGCAAACATAACAGGAAATCAAAACTATTCCAATATTGATTACTCTTATTACAATATAACAATACAAGACCTGATACCTTCAACTGCAGCATTGATATCACCTGCAAACAGAACAGTCTCAAATAATCTAACTTATAACTTTACAGTAAACATAAGTGATGAGACAGGAATCGCCAATGCCACTCTTCTCATATACAACTCAAGCGGCTTAGTGAACCAAACAACACTGAACACTCCTGAAAATCCTTTTACAGCTGTAATCGGAATAACAGTAACCCTTGCTGATAACTCTTATAACTGGTCTTATCAAATATCTGATATTGGAGAGAACTCTTTTACAACAGGAAATTATACTTTAATAGTAGACACGATAAATCCAAACATTAATCTTACTTATCCTCTTAATACAACCTATAATTCAATCATTACAATAATAAATTATACAGTAGGAGATACTAATCTTCAATCCTGCTGGTATTACAACGGAACAGCAAACAATACCATATCTTGCGGAACAAACATCACAACAAAACTTTACTCTAACCAAGGAAGCAATACGTGGATAGTCTATGCGAACGATAGCGCAGGAAACACAAATTTCTCTTCTGTAACATTCTTCGTTGATACTATCTATCCTAACATAAACTTCACAAGCCCAACAGAAATCTCAGGTTCAATAATGAATAAAACCAACATAAATATCAACGTAACAGCAAACGATACAAACTTCAAAAATCTGACAATACATCTCTACAACTCAACAAGAACATTAATCAACTCAACAAACACAACTCTTACAAATTTGTTCATTAACTTCACCGGATTGCCTGACGATACATACTTCTTCAACGCCACTGCCTGTGACATACTAAACAACTGCAACTCAACAGAAACAAGAAACGTCACTCTTGATATTACAAACCCAAACACAACTATCCTCGCCCCGCAAAACGAAACAATAACAAACGAATCATGGCAAAACTTCACGATAAACGTATCAGACAATCAGGGTCTCTCTAACGCCACATTCTACTTATACAATGAAACAGGCTTATACAACCAGACAACAACTAACCTTAATGGAGTCACCCAGGCAACAATAGGAATCTTTGTCTATCTTGTTGATGGCGTATATCACTGGTTCTGGACAGTTGTTGACCTTGCTAACAATATTCTGACAACGCAATCAGAAGGAAACAGAACCATCACTGCTGATGCAGATTTCCCAATTGTCACAATATCTTTCCCTTCTGATGATGTAACATACAACTATCATAATCAGTCTTTGAACTTCTTAATAACAGACACAAATCTCCAATCTTGCTGGAAACATTTGAATAGCGGAAACAATCTCACTATTAACTGCAATGAAAACACGACTGTCAACTCTTCAACAGAAGGAACAATTGAAGGAATGAATACAATATACTTATACGCTAATGATACTTATGGAAATATAGCGTCTGATTCTGTAGTTTTTGGAGTTTCCACGATAAAGCCTACTGTAAACCTGATTAATCCGGCAAATAACATAAAACTTAATTACATGACTAATATTTTATTCAACTTTACTGTCACAACATCCAATACTCTTGATTCCTGCGAACTTTGGGGAAACTGGACTGGAACATGGAGCTTAAATGAAACATTTAACGAGCAGATTGAAAACACAACTTACAAAAACATTTCTGGTGAGGGCAAATACGCCTGGAATGTTAAATGTAATGATACTCTTGGCAACATTGGATGGGCAGTAGTAAACAATACTTTTGAAATAGATACAACACTCCCAGCAATCAACTTAACATACCCTCTTAACACAACCTATAACTCAATCATCACAAAAATGAATTATACTGCCTCTGACAAAAATCTTCAAGCTTGCAGGTATTACAATGGAACAGCAAACAATACCATATCTTGCGGACAAAACATAACTTCTAACTTATCTTCCTCTCAGGGAAGCAATACGTGGATAGTTTATGCGAACGATTCCGCAGGAAACCAGAATTCAAGCTCTGTAACATTCTTCGTCGATACTATTTCTCCGATAATAACAGTATTATCCCCGCAAAACCAAACATACAACGTTAGTATTATCTATTTTAATGCAACTTCTAATGAAGCAGTCAGCTCGTGGATTGTTAATTATAATGGAACAAACAAAACAATCAGCATAAATACAAGCCTGAATGTTGAAGAAGGCAGCCATCATCTTTTGTTTTATGCGAACGATTCTACAGGAAACTGGGGATTAAACAGCAGCATTTATTTTTCAGTAGATTTGTGCACTCCAAATCTTGCAAACATAACAGTAGCATGGACAAATATCTCCTGCTTAACTGGAGACAAAATGAACCAGACAAGAAACATAACACAATATGACACTAACTCCTGCGGAGAAATAGAAAACCAGACATGTGTTGAGTATAGAGCCACAGAATTCTGCGACTTCTGCACTCCAAATCTTGCAAACACAACCTGGAGCAGCTGGATTAATACAACTTGCTCAAACACGCAAATGAACCAGTCAAGATTCTTAACACAATATGACACTAACTCCTGCGGAGAAATAGAAAACCAAACTATTTACGAATACCAGCTAGTCGGACCAACATTGCAGAATACAACTTGGACAAACTGGACAAACATAACTTGCTTGTCAAACAACCTTATGAACCAGACAAGAAACATAACACAATATGATATTTACTCTTGTTCAGCAAATCAAACTTTCTTCGAATACAAAGCGAATGAAACTTGCGATTACTGCACTCCTATTCTTGCCAATACAACTAAAACAGAATGGCAGAATCAAAGCGTATGCTTAGCAAATAATACTCAGGTGCAGAACAGAAGCTGGATAGAATATGATTCAAATTGCGGTGGAGAAGTAGCAAACATAACTTATTGGGAAACGAATATTACTGCCTGCGATTACTGCACCCCAAATCTTCTTAACACTTCTTGGAGCAGCTGGACAAACTTAACATGCTCAGGAACACAAATGAACCAGTCAAGATTCAAAGTCCAATACGACAACAATTCCTGCGGAGAAGTTTCAAATGAAACTTTCTATGAATACCAGCTAGTCGGACCAACATTGCAAAATACTACATTTGGTGATTGGACAAATATCTCCTGCTTGTCAACCAACCTTATGAACCAGTCAAGAAATGCAACGCAGTTTGATATTTACTCATGCGGAACTAATTCAACTGTCTTTGAATATCGTGCAATAGAAACATGCGCTTTCGACACAATCTATCCTGCGATAAACTTTACATTTCCTACTGAGGATTCTGGAACACTTTTAACAACAAGAAGCAATATACAAATTAATGTCACTGCAAATGATACAAACCTAGCTAACATAACAATAAATCTCTACAATTCTACAAGAGCCTTAATCAATTCTACAAACACAACTTTAACCTCTCTTTTCTCAAATTTCACAGGGCTTTCTTATGATACATATTACTTCAACGCCACTGCCTGCGATACTTCTGGAAACTGCAATACCACTGAAACAAGAAATGTTACAATAGGCGCTTCAATAGTAGACATATCTCTTCCTGCAAACCTCACTAGTTTTGGAAGTCTCACGCCAGGCCAGCAGTCAGTTAATCTTACAGGAATAACAATAAGGAATAACGGTAATGTTAATCTGAACATAGAAATAAATGCAACAGACATATGGACAGGAACACATTCATGGCCTGGCACAAACTATCTTTTCAGAGTAGGAGACGCGGGAAAAGGAAATGAGACGAACGGGACATACGGCAATAATAGTGTATTAACATGGACACAGATGTCTTCAGCCAAGCAGACAGCTATTTACTCTCTTAACTGGAGTGATGAAAGAGACACAGCTGCCCTGCATCTTAATGTTACTGTCCCTTCTGACGAGCCGGAAGGAGTAAAAGAGAGCACGATATATATTACTGCTGTTGAGGCTTAGTTAATAAGAATATTAATAACAGAAAATGGTGAAAAAATATTTTTTATGAAAAAAACATCCCACATACTCCTTGCATTCTTCTTGAACTTTCTTTTTGTCCTGCTTATTGGATGGCTTGGTTTAAATTGGTTTTATTTCACTTTAAAATCTCTTCTTGTAATATTCTTCGTCATCATTTTTTATTCTCTCCTGCCAGATATTGACCATAAATCAGGTACAATGACATGGTTTTTTCTTTCTATAGGAATTTTAGGAGTCATTGTAGGAATATTTTTTATCGCTTTTAAGTTTGATATGAACTTTGCCCTTCTTATTCTTATTTTTTCTTCTTTATTGCTTCTTACAACACTCATTTCTGCGAATTTTCTCAAGCATAGGGGGATTATTCATAGCATTCCGATAGGATTGTTAAGTGTTATCCCTTTATTTTTATTATTCGGAAATTTGTCTTATTGCATCGTGGCTTATGTTGCTTGGCATTCTCATCTTATTGGAGATGGTTATTTATTCAAGTTTTGGTGACATCTCTTGATACAGAAAACGGTTTTAAACCGCATCCTTTAGGCTGCGGAAGTTGCGATGCAATTTCCCGTTTTCTGTCTCCCAAAGTCCCACGCAAATAAGAAACATTTTCAAATTAGACGAATATTACTTAAATGTTTCTTATTTGAACAAACCGCACCTTTTAAGGTGAGGTAAACAAGAGGGACTTTTTGATTTTGAAGAATATTAATTAGAAAAAGCTATAAACAGGCTATCTTTTGTCCAAATATGAAAAAGAGTAAAAATGGATTAACACTTGTTTTAAGTGGAGGTGGAGCTAAGTGTCTTTCACATATAGGAGTTCTTGAGGCTCTTAAAGAGAACAATATCCCAATAAAAAGAATTATAGGAACAAGTGGGGGTGCGCTTGTTGGGGGTTTTTATGCTGCAGGAAGACTTGATAATCTTAAAAAGCTATTTTTTAACATGACGAAAAAAGATGTCATGAAAATATTTTTTCATCTACCTTCTGTGGACTCAATATTTGCTTCAAAAAAAATGGACGATATTTTAAAAAAAGCTCTTAAAAATGTCAAAATAGAAGATCTTAACATCCCTTTCACTGCTGTTTCTTTTGATATCTCCAAGGGCAAAAAGATTTTATTAAGAAAAGGAAGTTTATTCAAGGCGATAAGATCAAGCATATCTATTCCCGGAATATTTAAACCCGTAAAAGTTGGCAAGCTACTTCTTATTGACGGCGGAGTTTCTGAAGTTCTTCCAGTAGATTTAGCAAGAAAGTATAAAAATAAAATTTTAGCGGTTAATGTTGAAGTATTTAAGAATTCTAAACCAGGAGACTACGATATAATCAGAGTAATTGAAGATTCTGTATTCTTCCAAACAAGAGAGTTAGCTAAAATCCAGGAAAAATACGCGGATTTTGTTATTCATATCAATACTGATGCTAAATACTTTGAATTTTATAGAGCAAAAGAACTTATTGCTCACGGAAAGAATACAACAAAAAAGATTCTACCAAAAATCAGAAAAATTTTAGAAAAAAGTTAAATCATAAACCGCCCATCAACTTTAAAAATCCTCTTCATCTTCTATCATTATGAAAGAACATAAAGAAGCAAACGAAACAAAACAAGAAAAGGAAAAATCAGCAGAGAATATAGAAAATCTTCCAATGCTAAATGTTGGAACAGTCGGCCATATTGACCATGGAAAAACGACTCTATTGTACAGATTAACAGGAAAATTTACAGATACACATTCCGAAGAACTGAAAAGAGGAATAACAATCAAGCTTGGTTATTCCGAAACAGTAATAGGTGAAGGCAATAATCGAAGGTATATTAGTTTTGTAGACGCTCCCGGACATGAAATGCTCATGGCGACAATGCTTTCAGGAGCAGCAATGCTTGATGTTGCCATACTTGTTATCGCTGCAAATGAGGGAATAAAGCCCCAGACAAGAGAGCATCTTGTCGCATTGCAAGCAAAAAATGTAAAAAACATAATTATAGTTCAGAATAAAATAGACCTAGTTACAAGAGAACAGGCACTAAAAAATTATAAGGAAATAAAGGAGTTTGTAAAAGGAACAATTGCTGAAAAATCTCCCATAATTCCTGCATCAGCACAGCAGGAAATAAATCTGGATTTGATAAAAAAAGCACTTTTGAATATTGAAATACCAAAAAGAGATACAGAATCAAAACCACTTTTTCTTATTGCAAGAAGTTTTGACATAAACAGACCGGGAACAAAACTAGAGAAAGTTCATGGCGGAGTTATTGCAGGAGTTTTGAAACAAGGAACGCTTAATATCGGAGACGAGATAGAAATAAAACCCGGGATGTATGAAAAAAAAGCGAATAAATTTATTTATGAAACAGTCAAAACAAAAGTTGTTTCAATTCATCGGGGAAATTATTCAATAAAAAAAGCAACTCCCGGCGGAAGTCTGGCATTAGAGACAGAATTAGATAATATTCTTACAAAAACAGATACTCTCGCGGGTTGTGTTGCCAGCAAGACAGGAGAATTGCCTGCAATAGTTGACAGGGTAAAAATAAAATTCAAACTGTTTTCACAATTATTTGGGGTAAATGAGAATACAAAGGTTGAAAATTTAAAAACAAATGAATTAATCATGCTAAGTGTTAATACTGCGATAACAGTGGGGACAATAATAACCATAAAGGGGAATGAAGCAGAGATTATATTAAGAGTCCCTATTGTTCCTATAAAAAGCGAAAATATTGGTCTTGCAAGAAGCATTAACGGGCACTGGAGACTTATTGGGTTTGGCGAATTAATTATTTAACACTTTTGAAAAGATTTCTGATTAAAATAGAGTTTGATTCTCTGTTACCGAAAACTATTTAAATACTTAGTAATACTAAATAGTTATAAGTAAGTAACTAATCTATACCAAATGATACAAGTTAGAAAAATAGAGAAACCCGAAAGAAATGTTCACTGGCCTACATTGAATACTGTTATGATGGTAGAAGAAGCTCTGAAAAAAATGAATGAAAGTGTTATTTCCATAGCAGAACTAAAAAGAAAACTGCCAAGACAAGTAAATCATATCACCTTGATGGTAATTCTTGAATATCTTGAGAGAAGCAATAAAATTGCTGTAACTCTAAAAGGCATAACCTGGATAGAAAATAATAATCCAAACTTAAAAAGAGCACTTTTGCAAGGTATGGAGTTATAAAAATTCAAAACTATGAAAGAGGCAAGAATTGTTTTATCTCCTGAAGCAGAAGAAGTTTATAAGAAGCTTAATGCAGAGGCAGAAACAAACAAGCAATCAAGAATGATTCTCAATGCAATAAATCATAAAAAAGATTTAATAAAAATGAATATTCATTATGGCGATCCTATTGCTAAAAATTTAATTCCAGAAGAATACAAACAAAAATATTCTGCAACAAACTTATTCAGAGTTGAGCTTCCTGCATTTTGGAGAATGATTTATACCTTAACAAATAGGGAAGAGATAGAGATAGTCGCTTTTGTTATTGATATAATCGACCACCAAATTTATGATGATAAGTTCGGGTATAGAGGAAGATAATTTTTTCAAAACATTTATATATTCTTGCTAATCTTTAATCTCATAAAGAAAAGGTGAAAATGGCAAAACAAAAAATTCTGAAAGTAAAAAAAATATCTAAAGACGCAGAGTTGCCAGAATATGCTCTTGAAAGTGATGTTGGTTTTGACTTGAGAGCTAATGAAGAAGTTACAATCGGATCAATGGAGCATAAGGCAATAAAAACTGGAATTTGTCTTGAAATTCCAGAAGGCTATGTTGGTCTGATAAGAGATAGGGCTGGAATTATAACAAAGATGGGTGTTCATACTGTTGCAGGAACATTTGACCCTGCATATCGCGGGGAAGTTTCAATTATTCTAACAAATTTTGGAGATGAAGAAGTTGTTATTGAAGTAGGAATGAGAATAGCGCAGATGATTATAATCCCTGTTGAAAAAATAAAAATTACAGAGGTAAAAGAGCTTTCTGAAACAAAGAGGGGTAAAAGGGGATTTGGCTCGACTGGAGTTACAGACATTATAAAAGAGTTAGAAGAGCTTGAAGAGATGTCGAAAGAGGAATAAATCGTTTTAGAAAAGTTTAAATAAACAAGAATATAATATAAAACATGGTAAATAATAAAATATGGGGTAATGTTTTGCAGGCACCTCTTTTAATCCTTTCTATCGCTACAGTCCCTGCGGCACTATACGCTGCTTATAAGCATCTGATTACCAGTTATGCTCCGACGGTTATTCTTGCCGTAATTGTTATTCTATACTTTATAGGCTCTGCATTGAAGAGAAGAAAAGATTTAGATATGTGGCGGGTTTAATTCTGTTTATCTATTTTCTTGATATTCTAATCTTGCTTAAATTAAAATCTTCCCTTTATTCCCACATAAATCGTTGGTAACTTTTTACCTTTAACTGATTCTGATGTTGAATTAGGTCCTTGCGAGCTATTATCTATATAACTCTGTGGCGAATCAAAATAAACCGGCTCGATTTTCGCATGTTTAAGTGTCGCGCATCCGGCTGTAGCAAGAAGTGTAAGCGTGGCTAGTCCAGCTGTTAAAATATTTCTTCTATTCAGAATATACCTTTCCATAAGGAATTAATAATAGAGAGATTTATAAATTTTTTTGTGATGTCTATAAACTTAAACCACAAACAAATCACACACTTTAGTGCGTGGTAACGAAAGGTTTTCTTGATATAAAATATATGCCGGCGTTATGTTTGTACAAGACTTTATTTTTCCACTTTTTCAGTGCGGATATGATTTAATCCAAACTTGTCCAATAACTCAACGACTTTCTGCCTTTCTTCGCTTTTTCCACAGCCTTTCCAGTCAAGAATAAAAACATCTATGTTTTCTTTTGTTTTTTCTATTGTTTCTTTCAGCATTGATTCATTAAGCGGAAGGCAATATTCAGGAATTATGTGACTAAACGCTATATTTGAATTTTCTGATAATTGAATTTTGTTGAAATTGGGGCAATAATGAGGTCCGCCTATGCCCACTGCAATCTTTGTCTGCTTTTTATTGTTTTCTTTCCATTCCTCAAAACCTTGCAAGTCAGAAATAGTTTTTGCAATTATTGCTGCTGCTTTTTTGTCTTTCCATTGCTCTTCACTTGAGCCTAATTCTATAAAACAGCAAGGTTTTTCTATCAGAGGCCCGTGGTGGGTGCATTCAAGAGTAACAGGATAATCGCTTTTTTCCTTTTCCGTATTATATTTCAGCTTTTGAAATAGAAATTTCAGTACAAGAGCATTTGTCGGGCAGACTTTTCCTGTTTTTCCTCCAAAATCTGCATTTCTCCAGTTTCCAGGAGCATGAAGCGAAAGTGTTTTTCCGCCTTTTTCTGATTTGTGCCGTGTTGCAAATATGATGAAGTCAAAATTTTTCAGTCGCTCATCTTTGTCAATGTTTTCTGAGAAGATGCTGTCTTTCTGGAGTTCTATGATTGGAATTTGGGGGAGATAATATTTTTTCAGCTCTTCTGTGATGTTTATGCCGGCTTCATCTTTTTTTGAGTAAAGTACTATAAAGTTCATTTTTTATTCTAATTTCCAATACTTTTTAATTGTTATCACTTAAAATTATTAGTTAAAAATCTAGCAATTGGGAAGAAAAATATCCCATCAATCTTCTATGATCCTACCTAATAGACTATCTACCACCCGAAATAAATTTTTTATAGGTGCTCTTGATACACTCAATTTTCTCCCTTTAATTTGTTCTGTAATCTCCTTTGGAGTAAGCTTTGAATTAGTGTCAATATAAAAGCTGTTCATCTGAGCATAAATCTCTTGTGTTTTTCCGTTTGCATCCATCGCTCTCATTGAGTCTAATCTTACTCTTTCTGAACTTGGATTTAATTTTGCTGCAGCCCCTAAATATTTTTCTGCAGAGGCAGTATCCTGCGCATTAAAAGATAGATATCCAAGAATTGAATTTGCTATGCCGGACTTTTCAAGAGCAGGCTTTAGTATTTCTTCATGCATTTTTACCTCTTGAAAACCTAGTTCTAAAAGTGATAAAGAGTAAGCAATCCTTGCAGGAAGGGATAGATTTTCTTTTACTGCTTTAAACGATTTTACTGCTAATCCATAATTACCCTGACTATAATCAACTAGCCCAACTGCTTGACTATGTCTTATGCTTGGATTTTTTATTTTTCTTAATGATTCACAACAAAGGGGCAAGTTTCCGACAAAGAGTGCTGCTTTGGCATATGCTTCTAATAAACTAAAATTGTCTTCTCTTTCATAAACCTCTTGTTTATATTCAACAACGGCATGTTCTAAGTATCTTTTATCTCCCTTAATAACTTCAATATTGAATACAGCGAGAAGTGCTGTTCCTTTCGGATCAAGATCAGGCATTCTAAACCCTTTAGTATCAAAACCCTTTAAAAAATCATTAAGTGGATTGTCTTCTCCGAATAAATTTTTAAATGCATCGTCTTCCATAAAACTATAAACTAATAATTTATTTATAAAGATTTAGATGATTTTGTTGATATGCCTGCTTATTTTTCTTTTTTTAACTTTCTATATTCTCTTTGGTAAAATTGATATCCATTTTTATTTACACCCGAGTAATATTGATTCAACATTTTAAACTCTTTTTCACCAATACCCATATCCATGACTCCAAGAAGCGTATCCAATGTATTTTCAATAACATTGCAGGATGTAACCTTATTTTTTATTATATCTTCTATTTCACTTCTAAAGCCGGGCATCTGTTTTTCTATGATGCCTTTTACTGTTCTTATAGTATGTGTTATGCTCTTCTCCATTCTTTCATAAACATCGCCACTTTCCTCTTCCTGACCAGCTAAAGAATCTCCGTCGACTGAGGATTTTGTGGAAGCAGGATTAAATCCCGTATTTGTTGTTTTAAATCTCTTTTTTGCTTTGTGGAACAGATATTCATAATAAAATGTAACTTTTTTATTAATTCCTCTTGAGTATAATCTGTTTATTACACTATCAACTACATAATTAGCATCCAGACACGCCTGCTTATCCTCTGCTGTCGACATTGTCCGAAGGCTTTCCTCAATTTCTTTCCTGTCCTTGTCGTTTCCCGGCAAATATCTGTTAATATCTTCCTTGGAGAATAGAGACGGCTTTTTCCCCCGGGATATTTTCCAGCGGGCATTTCTCCTGGATATCCTCAAAAAAAGGTCTGCTCTTTCTTCCAATTTTTTTACCTTGGCATCATAAAACCTGTCTATACCCTCGTTTCCTGCCTTAACTCCGGGCTTTGCCTGACTTGCAACTGCATCAGCAGGCGGGTTTAGGAGTGTTAAGTGGAAGTCATCATCATTCCATACAAAACGATCTATGCACTTTTTTCCCATCTTTTTTTATCCTCTTTTTTTAGTTATAATGCTATATATGGTTTGATAGTTTTATATATTTGCCCTTCTTTAATTTTTTATGCAGAACATACTGATAGAAAGAGTGTCGCGCCAAGAACTAAAGAGAGAACTTGAAATTATTGACATTTTGATTGCTATAGTTTTTGTTGCACTTGCAATTATCAGTCTTATTTATTATACTCCGCTTAAAGCCCAAATCAGCACACAGGTTGAGACTTATGGATTTATCGGACTTTTTTTAATCAGCGCTTTTATGGAACTTCTTCCGCAAATTTTTGATCCCATTTTTCCGATGATTGTTTTAATTGCAGAAGGATTTAATGTGCATCTTACAATTCTTATAACCTGCATCGGTTCTACAGTTGGTTCTATAGCTGGTTTTGAAATAGGAAGGAAATATGGTTTTAAGTATTTGGTAGCAATGTTTGAAGATTCTTCATTAATGAAAATAGAAAACTTTATCAATAAATATGGAAAGCTTTTTATGGCATTAGCAGCATTAACCCCCCTTCCTTATTTTCCAATTGTATTCGGAGCAATGAACGTTTCAAGAAAAGAATTTTTTATTTATGGGATATTATGCCGGGTTTTGGGTTTCATCTTTGTAGGATATGCTATCCATCTTGGATTTGTTTCGATGAATTTATAAGGAAGAAAAATAATTGATATTAATAATCAAATTCAAAAATCAGTGATTTTTGAGGTCCAGAAAATAATTAATTTTCTGGCTTTCTAATTTTCGCTGAAACTCAAATTAAAAATGATAAAAATTTTATTCAATATTCTTATCCTGCTTACAGCGATTCCAGCAGGATATGTGCTTGCCTGGCTGTGCAAGGATGAATTAGTTGATGGAAGAAAGTGGTTTAAGATTATTCTTGAATGTCTCTTTGCTGCTTTAATATTCCTCTTATTCCTTTCTAAGAATGTTAATGCTATTCTTGCTGTTGTTTATATGATCATCGTGACTTTTATTGCTATTTTTTTGAGCAAGGATAAGAGGTTTTTAAAAAGATAATATTTATTTCTTACTACTCTTCTTTCTTGAGAATAACGAAACTAATAAATCATCTATTTTTTCCTCTTTTCTTGCTGTACTTAATCTTAAACAGCTTCTTCTTAGAATATCCTCAATCTGCTCGCTTATTGTGAACATATTTTTCTTTGCTCTTTTATCTATTATTTTCAGTATATCTGAATCTACAAATAAAGAAACCTTGTTTTTGAATTTGTATTTTGGTTTTAATGCACAAAATGCTTTTTCAATCTCTTCAATCGGCCAATTGTTCTTTAAAAGTGGCTCTTTAATCTGCCAGTCATCAAATCCTCTCTTTCTTGCTTCTTTTATGAAGTTTGTGAGTTCTTTATTAGCCATGTTTTTTCTTTGTTTGTTTAAATTTGGAATTTAACTTTTCTATGCTCTGTCTTGAAGATTATCTCTCTTCCTATCCACCTTAATACAAGATGGGCGATTATCAGACTTGTGACTACTAGTATTATCATAGTGTATATATTCTCGAATTTTGAAGATGCTATTTCTGAAGTCTTTCCTATTACCCATCCAGTTGTGACTATTGCAGAAGACCAGAGGAAGATTATTGTGCTATTTATAGTAACAAACTTTCTTAGCGTCATTTTTCTTCTTCCAAGATACATAAGTATGGGAATCGCGATCCCATAGGCAAATTTTATTAATATTAAAAGAAATCTACTGCTCGGCGCAACTTCTATTTCTTCTTTGGCTCTTTTGTAACTATTATGTATCCATTTGTATTTTTTCATTCTTGAAAGAATCTTTATTTTTCCGGCTAGAAACCACATTATATCATTGCATAACATTCCTAATGAACAAAAGATTAAAACAATCCATGGTGAAATCAAGCCCTTGCCAGAAAGTATTCCGAGAACTAAGATTGTACCTCCACCAAGAAATGACGGGCCAAAAAAAGAAAGCAGAAAAGGGTGGCTTATTATAAGCGAGGCGATAGATGCTATCATCGGCTAGAGTGTAATTAACTGTTTAGAATTCTTTGATCTAATAAATTTTTTGGGCATATTATTTTTTCTTTGGATTTATATAGACTTTCTGAACAGCAAAGCTTTTGTAAATCCCTTCAAGGATATCTGTGCCTGCGTAGCCTGCAAGAAGAGAAAGACGAGGGTCAAAATCAAAGATAATTCCTACAAAAACACCAACAACAAAAGCAATGAGAACAGTAATAGCATAATAGCCCCATAATATTTTTCTTCTTAGTGATAGTGCCTTAAGAAGCCCGACAAATCCTCTTGTAAGTCCGCCTACTCCGCCGAGAAGTGCTGCTAAAAATATTGTGTCCATTATCTCTTTCCTTTTCCTCTTTTTATTATTCTTTATTCGTTCTATAATTTAAATACCTTTTGGATTATCTTTGCCTAAAGAACCAAGGTTCTTTGAGGATCCAATCTCCTTTTTTTCTAATCCCTCAAAAATTTCTTTTTCTGTAACCGGGTAGCAGCCAGGATATGAAACAGCAATTCCTGCTGCGATGTTTGCAAGCATGATTGATTCTTCCAAACTTTTGCCTTTATTAAGAAAATGGCTGAATGTTGCTATCACTGTATCTCCTGCTCCTGTGGCATCTGCAACCTTTTTTGCTTCTGATTTAAGATTTATTCTTTTTCCATCGAGCCCCAGATAATTTATTCCATATTTTCCTCTTGTTAATAACACTCTTGTCTCTAACTCTTTGCTTAATACCTCTGTAGCTTCTAATGCGTTCTTTATACCAGTCATTTCTCTAATTTCTTTTAAATTCGGCTTGATTAGGAATACTCCCTTGTAAGATGATTTATGCTCTGGCTTTGGGTCTAATATTACTGGTATTCCTGTTTTTTTCAATTCAGACATTAGGTGCTCTGATATCATCCCCTTATTATAGTCTGATACAAGTATCATGGAGCAATCTCCCATATTGGATAATATCTCTGAAACATGATTAGAAGTTATGTACCGCTTTTTTTCCTGGTCAAGCCTGCCATCATAGTCACCTGTAGAAGGTATCATTATTCTTTCTTTTACTATTGTGGGTCTTTTTTTGTCAACTATCAGTCTGTGGGGTATTTTTGAATTATCAAGAACTCTTTTTAATTCTTCTGCATCCGGATCTTCTCCTATTATGGATATAAGCTCGCATTCAGAGCCAAGTGAAATAAGATTTGCTGCGGTATTGCCTGCCCCTCCTGGTTTGTAATCTACTCTTTCTATAACCCAACATGGCACAGATTTTTTTTCAGGATTCTCTTTTCTTCTGCAATAATCATATCTATCAAGCATCACATCGCCTATAACAACTATCTTCCTTGCCATGATTTCAATTGGCTTATTCCATATAAAAAGATTATTGGGTTAGAACATAATCCCGGAAAATTTTAAATACCTCCCAACTTTCCCTAGAACATGGATAATAAACTTTTTTACGGCATAATTATAATTGGATTATTAATCGGGCTTTGTGTTTATTTTTATCCGGAGATTAAGAGTTTAACAGGAAATATAATCTTCAAAACAGCATCTAAAGCTACTACGCCTTCTTCATCTTCTTCTACACAATCTCCCTTGAAGTTTACAACACCTCAAACACCTATTACAAAGACTACATTTGCATCCTATGCTCAATCCCAACCAATAATCAAAGATGTTCCAGAAGGCGCAGAAATCTTGCTGAAGCTTTATACTATCAGTGCAGGAGAGAAAAAGTGGGAAACATCTTATATTGTTAAAAAAGGAAGCGTTGTGGAAGGAACTCTCAGCAATCCTGAACTAACCTTGACTCTTCACTCAGAATACCTTGCTGATTTGAACAAGATTGGATTTTGCGCTACTGTAAAAAAGGCGCGTAATAATGGTGATTTGGGCATTGAGACAAGTTTGGGCACAACGAGCCTTCTTTGGAAGTATAAGTCTATGATGAAGTATAAAGAATGCTTCTAAACCGGATTTTAAAAGTTATTGTTGGGTTTTAATTAAGCTACTCTTTTTCTCACTTAATATTTCCCTATAACCTTCAGAAGATAATCATAACTTTTATCTGCCTGTTCCAGCATAAATTGATAATAATTTTTTAGATTTCCTTCCTGAGACCTTTCGAGAGCATTAAAATAAGCCAATTTATTCTCTTTATATACAATTATAGGAGAGTATCCTGCGCTCATTAGTATCTTATTCATAATCAGCCTTCCTGTTCTTCCGTTTCCATCCCTGAATGGATGAATAAACTCATATCTTTTATGGAATTCAAATGCTAAAATTAAGGGATGTATTTTTGTTTTATTAATTCTATACCATTTCAGAAGATTAGTAAGCTCTTCTTCAACTTTTTCATAAGGAGTTGTCTGCGAATTGCCTACAATAACTTCTTCTTTTTTAAAACCCTTGGGATAAGGAATATTGCCTTGCATGAATAAATCTTTTGTTAATATATGGTAAAGCCGTTTTATTGAAGATAGGTTAAACTTGAAGGATTTTTGCAGATATTCAAAAGCCAAAATTGAATTTTTTACCTCTTTTATTTCATTTTTATCATCATATCGGGTATCTCCTGTATCAATTATCTCTCTTACTTTTTCAGATGGTATCTTTGAACCTTCTATATTATTAGAATTGAATATGAATTCTTTTGCGAATTCTGTATTAGCTTCATTTTCGCATTTTTTCCCATCTAATAAATAATTAATTTTGATTGATTGTGATTCTATTTTTTTAGGAAGTTGTTCATTATGAGAAAGCTCTTTTTGGATTTGCTCTAAAAATTTTAGCCTGAATTTGAGCTCTTCGCCAGAAAGATTTTCCAGATTGTCCAAGATATACTTCTCTTTATTAAACATAGACAAGTCTGCGCCTATGTATTTTTTTATAACAAATACTTGCCCCATAAATGAAACTTTTTTTACAAAATAGGCGTGAATTTTTTCGTTTAGATTTTTCTTTTCAATATAGCTCATAACCTGTTTAGTACTAGAAGGTTTATAAATCTTGCCTTTTTGTGACATTTTTGGCAGTAAGATATTTAGCATATCAGCGTATATTTGGCTTTATTTCATGACATTTTTGGCAGTAAAAAGCTTCTTTTTTGTGACATTTTTGGCAGTAAGATTTTCAGGGCGGCATGAATAAGTATAGATTTTAAAAGTTTGAATTATAACCTTAATCATGGAAAAAAGCAGGATTTCTAAGATTGAATTATGGGTCTTAATAGCAATACTTGTTTTTGCTTTATTCTTAAGAGTCTATAATCTTGGAAATGCAAGCCTGTGGATTGATGAGAGCATTTCTTCAATGGTAAGCAAGAATATCCTCGAAAAAGGAATTCCTCTTTTGGATTCTGGCTGGTTTTATGGGGGAGCATATGTTTTTCATTATTTCCAGGCATTTTCCCTCTTTTTCTTTATGAATGATTTTGGAGCAAGAATCTTTTCTGCATTAATCGGAGTTTTGACTGTTCTTCTTGCTTATTTCATTGGAAAGGAATATTCTAAATCGGGCGGAATTATTTCTGCCTTGTTTATGTCTGTATTTTTCCTTGAAGTTTTCTTCTCAAGACAGGCAAGATATTATCAACTCTTCCAGTTAATGTTTTTTCTTTCGCTTTATCTTTTATACAAGTCAAAAGAAAATCCCAAGTTTCTTTATCTAGCCATTGCCTCTTTTATTCTTACTATTGACACAAAGATAGCAGGTATTATTCTCGCGCCTTTTTTCATCCTGCATATTCTGTTCTACAACAGAAAACAATGGTTTCTTTCATTGATTCCTGCTTTATTTCTTGCAAGAGATTTTATTCCTGCATCAACACTTTCCAGTGTTTCTGTTTCTTCTTCTGGATTGACAGAAGAGTCTTCTAATCTTGTTAGGAATATTGCTATTAGATATTTTGATTATACTTCAAATATGTTCTATATGCTGATTTTGTTTATTCCGGGAGTTTTATGGGCATTTTTCAAGAAAAAAAGATTGACTTTGTTGATAATCATTCCTTCATTGATAATGCTTACGGGAATATTTTCCTTAGATGTTTTCGCATTGAGGTATGCTTATTTTTTTGCTTTCCCGCTTGTGCTTTATTCTTCCCTCTTAATGTCATTTTTATATGAAAAATTCGGAAAAATAATTCTCATAGCAGTTGTTGCTCTTTTGATTATTCCATCAAATATTTTTTTCCCATATACCTATGTCAATGTCCTAAATCCTATAGACTATAATTATAATGATGCCAGTGCTCCTTGGACAAATTATAAACTTGTTCCAGAAAACTTAACAGAACAATTAAAGTCAAATACAACACTAATTTCTTTATTTTCTGCTGATGTTGAGTGGTATATCAGAAAGCCAGATTATGTTATTCCTTTTAGTATGACCGGACAAGGGAATGACCAGATATCTTTCATTAATTCAACAGGAGAGATTGTGGACATATATAGTGGAGCAAAAATAATAAATTATTCGGATATGCCAAAAAGACAATATTATGTTACTGCTGATTATTTTTCATTTGTCAAGCTTAAGGGAAGTCAAAGAGATAATTTTAATAATTTAGTGGAAAATTGCAGTCTTGAATATGGTAGCGGTGATTTAAGGATATTTTACTGCCGCAGTAATAAAGTTTCAAGAATTATTGATGGGGATACATTTGAGCTTGAAAGCGGGGAAAAAGCAAGGCTTATTTGCATTGATACTCCTGAAGAAGGCGAGAAAGGATATGAAGAAGCTAAGCTGTTTTTAGCAGGCTTAATTGAGAATAAAACAGTTATTCTTGAAAAAGATGTTTCAGAAATAGACGTTTATGGAAGGCTTCTTAGGTATGTTTACTTGAATGAGTCAGGAGAAGAGGTTTTTGTGAATAAGGAGATAGTAAGAGCAGGTTATGGGGAAGTCTGGCCTTATGGGAATGATACTGCTAAATGTGATGAGATTGGTAGTTAGAATGAAGATTTTCTATAAAACAAAAGATTTATAAATACTATCATTATAATGATAGTATGAACATAGAATTATTGAACCCATATGTATTAAAGATATTAATATCTGCAAGAAATGAAGACAGCATTAGCTCTATCTCTGGAAGAATAGGGTTATCTTATGGCTGGACTCATAAATGGACAGAAGAATTAATTAAAGAGGGGATATTAAAAGAAAAATGGAGAGGAATAGTGTTACAAAAAAGTAATCGTTCTTATAAGAGTATATTAAGATTTATTAAAGAAAACTTGAATAATGTTCAATTTTATTACTCTGCCTTGCAATTATTTGGCATAGAGTATTGCTTTACTAAAACGGATGCGGTTTATTTGTGGACAGAAGGAAGATATAATATTGCTCGATACAGAGATTATTATCCTATTTTTATTAAAGTAAGGGAAAAAGATTATACCTTATTCTTGGAATATTGCAAAAAATTAGGATTAAAGATCAACGCTAATAAGGGAATTTTTTATTCCCCAGAGATGGTGAAAGAAATAATTTGTACAAAGAAGGAAAATAGTTATATTGAGACATTAGATAGCACAATAGATTTTATGAGAGCGAATATTTATAATTTTCAACCAGCCTTAGAAATGATAGAAGAGATGTATCATAAAAGATTAAAAATTAAATATAAAGAAACAAATTTAATTTAGAATGGAAAAACTAATAAAAAAAGAGAATGATATTTTTGAAATCTTACAGATATTTACAGATGAAAAGTTAGAATTTATTATTGTTGGAGGATATGCGGTTTCATCATTTAAACATAGATTTTCTGTTGATGCAGACATAGTTATTCAAAATAAAGATTTGGAAAAATTTGAAACAATTTTAAAAAAGCAGGGATTTAAACAAACAATTAGTAAAGAACTAGAAAATATTTATTCTTCAAAATTTATTAGATATGACAAAAATACTGCAAGTATTGACATTATGATTGATGCTTTGGCTTCAAGAAAGACAAATGCCTCATTTAGCTATGATCTGTTATTAAAGAACTCTTCAAGGAGAAAAATAATTGGTATTGAAAAAGAAGTTAGTGCTATGGTCCCAAGTAGAGAAATGCTGATCATAACAAAGATCCATTCAGGCAGATTAACAGATTTCAGGGATATTGCCGCTTTGGCAAAAGATTCAGATTTAGACTTAATAAAAAGAATGTTGTTTGTCGGAAATATTGAAGATTTGAATAAACATCTAAAAGAGCTTAATAGGGTAGTTAATGACCCGAAATTTAAGGATTCATTTAAAGGAGTATTTATTGAGAAAAAGTTTGATATAGATTTTGAGAAGGCAAAAAAGATAAGTGAGTTAAGGGTTTAGTTTTTGGGTGTTTTTGGGGAAGTCTGGCCTTATGGGAATGATACTGCCAAGTGTGATGAGATTGGCTATAATTAGCTTTGGTAACTTATGTTACCTTATGGTAACCAAAAGATTTATATAGTAACCTAAGTTACTATACTCATGATACCCAAGGACCATACCGGGGAAATAAAGTTAAAGAAGGTTGACCAATTAGAGCTTAATCAGGGATTTCTTAGTATACTTTATTGGTTTTTTGCTTATCCTGAAGTTAAGATAACTCTAACTGAACTTTCTAAAAAATTAGGAATATCCAAAAAAACAGCAAGCCGAATTGTCACGGATTTGGCAAAAGAAAACTTTTTAATTGTTGAACCAATCGGAAAATCCTGGAGAATTCATTGTAATATTCAACATCGTTATAATAGGATGTACAAAATTGGACATAACATTTCGTTAGTTTACAGCTCCGGAATAATTGCGGAGATTTATAGATTAATCGGCAATCCAAAAGCAGTAATTTTATTCGGCAGTTATAGAAAAGGGGATGATATGGGAACAAGTGATTTGGATATTGCTGTAGAGGTTCTTGGAAATGAAGATCTGAGGATAATACATCTGGGAACCTTACCCCAATTGGGCTTTAGAAAAAATGTTCAAGTAAACCTCCATATATTCTCAAGAAATAAAATTGATTTAAACTTATTTGCTAATATAGCAAATGGGGTAATTTTAGATGGATTTTTGGAGGTCAAGCCATGACCATAAGATACAAGCGTCCAGATAATAAAAATGCCCTTAGCCTAATTCAGGCTGCCAAGGGAGAAATGGAATACACCTTTACAATAGAATTAAATGAAAAATCTGCTTCTACAATAATAAGAAATATCTACGAAAGTTTTAGGATGCTTGGTGATGCTTTATTGACGAACAAGGGAGAAATATTCCAGGATCATGCAGGATGTATGAAAGAATTAATGAAACTAAACGTGGAGACGAACAGGCCTCTTGGAGCATTGGATAATCTTAGAATACTCAGACATAATATTAACTATTACGGATATCGGCCAAAAATAGAAGAAGTAAAAGATGCAGTTTCTCTTTCGAAGGCTCTTTTTGACCCATTATATAAAGAGGTTCTAAGAATTATTAATAACTAATCTTCTTGGTTTATATTACAATTATCTTTTTAAACCCAAAAAACTTATCCTTCTTAGCAGGGAAAAAGAGTTCTGATGAAGTTTCTTAGGAAGAAACTTCAATGTCTGAAATGTGGTTCAAACCACCCTTACGGGTGCCGTACATTTCAGAGCATCCAAAAAATCCAACGAATAAACAAAAGGATTTTTTTGATGTAGAAATACATAAAATTCAAGCAAAACAAATACAAAATGCCAGATATCAGAGATTATGTAAACAGGAAAGTGGATGACAGATTTAGAGTTATTGATGAAAAACTCAAAAACTCTTTTCAGGCAATAAAAGCAGATATAGGTTCTATTAAGTCTTCTCTTAATAAAGAAGTCAAGGAAACTAGAGAGAATCCTGAAAAGGTCAATAGTGAATTAAATGAAAAACTTGACAGGGAAATAGAAAGGAGTATTAGTGAATTAAAGGATTATTTCAAGGATAGTGTTTCTGGATTAAAAAAAGATCTAAATGAAGCGTTAGAAAAGACTAAAGCTAATAAGCCAGAAATTGAAGAATTAAAAAAAGAGCTAAAAAAGTTAAAAACAAGTAAAAAAAAAGGTAGTTCTGAAGAAGATGTTTCAAAATTCAAGAAAATCATAATTGCGTGGAAGGAAAAATACAAAAAAAGAAAGAGCTATGAAAGATATCTTAGGAACCTTAAAGAAAAAGAGATAGCAGAGTTAAAAAAGAAGGAGTATGAAGAAGTAAGAGAAAAAGCAAGAATAGAAAGAGAACACCAGAAGCAGATTGAGGAGATTGATAAGAAGCACAGAGAATTTGAAGAAGAGATTATTAATAAAAGCAAGGATGTAAGCAGTATGTATTCTAAAATCCTTTCTAAAAGTGAAATAATCCAAGAAAAACAAAAAAATAAGACATTAGAAGAGTTAAATAGAAGGGAGCAAGAAGAAGCTAAAGAAAAAACAAGACTAAAAAGAGAGTATCAAACGCAGATAGAAGAGCTTGACAAGAAACATAAGGAGTTTGAAGAAAGGGTTATTGAGAGAGCAAAAGAATTAGACCAGCTCTATTCGGGAGTTATGTCAAAAGAGCAGAGAAAATTTGAAGAGCAAAGAAAAAAAGATTTGGAATATCTTGAAGAGATAAAATATGAAGAATACAAGGAAAAGGGAAGAATAGAGCGAGATTTTAAGAGAAAGCTTGAAGAGCAAAGACAAAGAGAAACAGAGATTATAAGACAACGGGCAGCATTAGAAAAATTGGAAAAAGACCCAAAATTGAGAAAATTTAAAACAGCGCTTGCAGGAGAAAGAAAATTCTTTTTCAGTTTTCTCTTTTCAGGGCTTTTGATTTTGTCAATCGTTTCCTTGTTCAAAAGCCCATTAGATTTTCCAGGCCTGACAGAGAAGGCTTTCTGGAGTTTGATGATTTTAAGCTCGATAATTATGCTTTATTACCTCAGGGTTTTTGATTTCTTGAGGAAAGTTGATTCTTTGAAGAAAGAAGAATTAAAAAAAGAAAAATTAAGACAACCCGTAACTAGAGGAGATTATAAAAAAGAAAAAATCAGGGTCATTATAGATGCTAAAAAGAAAGAAGAAAAGAGAGAAGGCTGGGTTTCAAAAATAATAAATAGCTTGTCTGACCAGTAGGAATAACATGCGCGTTTCAAAAACATTCGTAGAAATATTCTTAGCATTATTCGTTTTAGCCATATTGCTGAACATTTCTGGCTTGATTTTTGATTTTTACAGCCCATATTTTGGTTATGTCCTTCTAGGTTTTGTATTTATTTTTTTGTTCCTTATTTTTAGAAAGAAAACCGGCGCGGGGTTTTGGTTTGAGCTTCCGAAATATGTCTTTTTGTTCTTGTTGTTATTGGTAACAGTTTCTTCATTAAAATTTGAGTTTATGAGTTCTTTTACAAGTTTTTTTAAGCCTTATCAGTTGTTTCTTACAATTGCGACAATCGCAATTGGAGCATTGGTGTTCTGGATGAATAGGGATGTTGTGGGCGAGATAGAGAAGGAGAAGGAGGATGAAGAGAAGGCAGAGAAAAAGAGGTATGAAGAGTTTGATAAGAAATTCCCTTTTTTTGCTTGGTTTAATTTTGAGTATGGGGTTGGTAGGGCTTGGAAAGAGAAGAGGTATTTTGTGAGTATTATAAGAGCATTAGTTTCACCTTTTGTTTGGTTGGCAAGGTTGCCATATATTTTGGCGCGTTGGGTTTATGGGGAAGGGGCGTGGTATTGGTTGTTATTGACTGGAATAATAATCTTAGGCATATACCTTAGAATATCTATTCTTGATATTCACACACCTTTTATTGATGAATATAACCATTTAAACGCAGCTAAACGTTTGATTCAAGAAGGTTTTTTTAATTATAAAAGAGATTCTATAGTAACCTATTTTTGTTATCTTTCTTTTAAACTTTTTGGTTTAAATATATTATCAGCAAAATTCCTGTTAATTGCACTTTCTTCAATTAATATCATTCTAATATATCTATTTGCAAAAAAAATAAATAAATTTATAGGAATCATCTCATGTTATCTATTTGCAATATCCCCCTTTGCGATAGGTATGGCAAGTTATATTAGGGGTTATGAATTTTCTCTATTTTTTATATTGCTATTTTGTATATTTACATACGTGATTTTAGAAAAAAACAAAGCTTTAATTTATAAACTTCTTTCAATTGTCACATGTATAATTTTATTTTTAGTGATTTATTATTACGCCCCCGTAATCTTTATGGGGACTTTTATCATAGTAATTCCATATGTATTTTGTTCTTGCTTGTTTAATTTAGATTATATCATGAAATTCTTTCTTACCTTCGGTAGAAAAAGCTTGTTCTTTTTATTCACTCTATTAATTGGTATTGTGTTTATATTAGCAAGTTATGGTCTTTTGAGAAAAAATGGGATTGACCTTTTATTCACTCAAAAAGCAATAATTTCTAATTCCTGGATTTTCGGATTTTTATTTAATCCTAACAATCTTCCGGTTCATCAATGGTTTAATTTGGGTTTTTTTATACCCTCTGTTATAATAATAACTATCTTCTTGAGTTTTGTTTTTATGTTGAAGTATAAAAAAGTAAAGATATTGATTTTATCATTTACTATGTCTTTATTATTATTTTTACTGTTCTTTAAATTTGGAAGAAACGATAGATATGTTTATATTTTTTTAGTACAGTATATTCTGATATTTGGTGTGGGCATTTATTCTTTAATAAGATTATCCATAAATAAAATTAAAAAGACGATGATTCATCATAAGATTATAGGATTATTAATTATTTTATGTTTAATGATATTATTTAATGGATATAATACTTATAATGTTATCCATTCTGAGGAAAGATCAGGATTTAGCAATTTGAATGGGGTATATTACAGTGATATAACTCCTGTTATAGAATATCTTAAAACAGAGAATTTAACTTCAAATATAACAATACTCACTACTCATCCAAAAGATTTTATTTTTTTATTTAATTATACCTTTATTAATAAAACAGATACTTCGTCTTATTTGGATGTTTTTCCATATCCAGACCAGTTAAATCAATACGATTTTGTTTATAATATTTACTCGGGTCAATATTCCAAATCTGTTTTGATGAAAATAATCAATTCGAATGAAAAGGGATATATCCTTATGGAAAAATGGTATTATAATAGGTCAGATATATACATTGACGAATTTATTAAATCTAATAAAGATTTTAAAATATCTGATACGGATGTTATGTTTGAGGGAACTAAGGGAAGTTTTTATGTGTTCAAATGGAGCTAAATTATTTATTGACTGCGAATTCAAAAGAAAGAACATATATTACACCAATACATTTTTTATGTTCACAATATAATTGATAATGGTTATATTTGGCTTCATCGATTTTTTCATCATAATTTTTGAGCTGTTTAGTTCTATAATTTTATTTTATTCTTTTAAAAATATTTGCCCAGAATGGATATTTTTCTTTTAGAGATAAATGATCTGTTTCAATTAACTTTAATATATTTTCTCCATTTAACTTCCCATCAAAATAGATAGTTTCATACCCTTTAACTTTAAGACTCTTTTGCATTGTAAGAATAGTCTTTTTTATCGACTTCTGTGGTAATCTATAAAACCAGATTAAATTCAATATTGTTGTTATAATTGCTAGTCCGACAACAGAAATAATAACCCCCCAGATTTTGAAAAAAGGGATGAAGATTATAAACAAAACAATTTGGACGACATTAGTTAACAAAGTCAATTTTGTGTAAAATCTTTTATAACTATGATAGATCATAATCGAACCAAACATTGAATTGATTGGGATAAATGTTACAGGTATTAAGAGTACTAAAGAATAGAGGATCGCTTCATGATATTTTTGACCAAATACGAGATTAATGACAATTGGGAGTATTAATGCGAGCAATGCTGTACCAATCAGCCCAAGTAATAAAAATAAGGGGACAATTTTACGCATAATGTTTACACTTTTTTCTTTTTCTTGAGATGCTAGCCATACTGATGGGGGATTAAGCATACCTTTAATCAACCCCTTTATTCTTTCCGGTATAATTTGTGCTACAGCATAAATAGCAAGTGTGGCCGTACCTGCAAGGGATGCAAGAAGAACATATTGGATTCGACTGGCAATTGAACTAAAAATCCCTATCCCTGTCAGCTGAATTCCATATTTTGTTAATTCTTTCTCTTTGTTCTCGTCTTTTTCTTGTTGAATACTTCTATAAATAAAAAAAGTCATGAGTAAGTTAATTAAAGATGTACTTAGAAGGGTGATAAAGAGAAGCCAGAATACTCCTCGTAAGAAAACAACGGAAAGAATCTGTAACCCTGTAATTATGCATTGAGAAGTAATCATATAAACCGAGTATTTATTAAATTTTGAAGAACCAAGAAGGTATGATTCTGTAAGGTTAATTCCCCCATAAAACGGAAAGAATATGGCTAGGAGTATAAATAAATTCAATCTTTCAGTTTCAAAGAAAAAACCTATGACTAACAGAACTACAGAACCAAGTATTGAAAATAAGAAACAAACTTTGCTTGCTGTCTTAAAGAACCGTGGATAATTTTGGGCTGAAGCCTTTGTAACTATAGTATTAAAACTATTAAGAGAAAAAACACTAAGTAACCCTACCCATGAAAACATAAGTGCATAAATACCATATTCATCTAAGGTAAGATATTCTGCAAGAAAATGTTGGACAACTAAGCCTATGAGCATCAATACTCCGGTTGTGAACCCCATAACTAAAGATTTTTTTATCATTTGTAGGCATAAACAGTCATTCGACTTGTTCTATGCAGGATGCTAATCATATTAATAAACAGTTTTACAAAAGTTTTCCTAATTAATCTATTTGATAGTATCTTAAAAAGAAAATCCATATTCTTTCCATCTTCATGCATGTAACGTAGGGGGGCAATAAAGTCCCGATCTACTTTTTGATAATAAATTTTTATATTTTTAAAACCAGCTAATATTAAATATCGTTTTATTGTTGATGGTGTGAAGTGTGTTAGATGATTAGGAACATGCAGGGTGTATGCGTATTTTCCGTATAGTTTTGCTTCAAATCCTCCAAAATTGGGAAGACTCATTATTAAAATTCCATTTGGTTTAAGCAAGTTCTTTACTTTCTTCAGAACTTTCTTTGGGGAGTAAACATGTTCAAGTAACATCCCCATGGTAATAACATCAAATTTTTCATTTGTTTTAAAATGATCTATATCTGTATTTAATATTTCAAGTCCAAAATTTCTTTTTCCCCATTCTGCCGATTTTTTATTTAGCTCTATTCCTTTTACTTTCCACCCCAATTTTTTCATTTTAGATAAAAACCCCCCATATGAACAGCCAATATCAAGAATACTACCATTTTTTACAAAATGGGGAAGTCCCGAAATTTTTAACTCCCTATACGTCCATAAATAGAAAAGAGATAGAATCATTTTGGTAAGTATGTGTCTTTTGATCTTCGGAAAATAACCGTAATATTCTCTTAGAAGTATATCTTCCCTCTTTTTTTTGAACCCTCCCCTATCAAGGGTAACTGTCGGAATAAAATATCCTGCAGAATCAGGATAGAAAAAAGACATAGAATTTTTGGTTGGTCGAGGATTTGTATAAACTAAGCCACAATCAGAGCATTTAACAACTGTAAACTTTCCCGGGATACCATTATAATGGTCTTTTGCATTTAGAATTAGTTCATATCTTTTTGAACCACAAAAATCGCAATTTGTTTCTTCAAATCTTATCTTATTGTTCATTTATAACCTCCCGACATATTTTTATCCACTTTCTTTTTTCTTTTCTCCCCCTATTATTAAGTAATATTTTGCCTACAATTGGAATCTTGTAAATTACTTTTTGTTTTGTATTTATATATTTATTTGCTCCAATAGTAGACCCTCTTCCAAAATGAGATGCGAAAATATTTGTCTTTTTATTGAGATAGTATTCTGCAACAATAATCTCTTTAAATGGTCCCCTATGAAAAGTACGAGTGTTTTTCATAGTTATAACTCTACCAGCATAACCTGAAGTGATATATTTCTTTTTAAGTTCAAATCCGGTATCTTCAGTTAAAGTATTTCTTTTAGGTCTAAAATCTATGTTCAATTTTTTAAAAGTTTTAGTTTCAAATAGAATAGCAAACATTAATGGAAAATCTTGGGGTTTAGGTAGGGGTGCTTGTGTTCCAATAACTTTCACTTTATCATTTAATTTATGTATTAGCATTTCATCCCAGTTTTTTATGAGCCATGTTGCATCAGCATCAAGAATAGAAAAATAGGGTGTATCAACTTTTTGTACTAAATAATTTATTGCAGTTCCATGTGCTAAACTTCCCCGTAGATTCGTTTCCCAACGTTCCAAATAAACCTGAGAATATCTTTGGCAAACATTTAATAATTTTTTATAATCTCTTTTATCGGATCCATTATCAAGGATATATACTTTATAGTCATTTTGGGTAAGTTTTGCAAGTGCGTATAGAGATAATTCAACAAAATCTGCAGAATTAAAGTTAACTATGAGAATAGATACTTTTTGATCCATATTATTTCTTCCGTCCTATAAAAAACATATAAACAAAAAGTTCAATTTTATTTTGTTTTTCTCTTAAAAACGGGTTAAAACCAAGGTAGGTCTGCAGATTAATCCAGTATTTAAAAAATGAAACTTTTCTCCCTATAATTCTTAACGGAGTATTATATCTCAAGAAAGGTAGTAGACTATGTGATTCTATTAATGTTAAAGGTTGATAGAATTTATCCATTAAACTTTTTAGTTCTTCTTGAAAGAATTCATGGTAATGCATTGTGTCTGTAGATTTTTCAGTACATCTTATGGGAGTTCCAAGAATAATGATAGATCCTTTTTTTGAGACACGATACATTTCTTTTACCATCTTTTCGGGAAAGTTAACATGTTCGATAACATCTGATGAAATGATTACATCAAAAAAGTCATTATTAAATCCCGTGGAGTAAACCCCTTTTTGATAGAATTTAGCAAAGGGTATCTTAATTTTGGCAACATCTAATGCCTCTTTTGATAGGTCTATTCCATAATACTCTATTTTTATTTTTCCTAGTTGTTTAGCTAAAAGGTAAAGCAAAACCCCATCTCCGCAACCAATATCCAATACTTTTATTTTTTTGTTTCTTATCTTGTTCAGATTGATATATTTCAATATTAATTGGACATGTTTTTCATAACGTGCTTTTACAAATGGATTAAATTCTCTAAAATTCCATTTATCAATTAATCTGTAATGGTAATCTGCTCCCCTTTTTTGATATTTTTTAAATTGAATTTCTTTCTTCATTTTTATCTTTTTAATTATATGCTGCTTAAGAGCAATAGTTAATGGATTGATTCTATTCTGTTTAATACTCCCTTTATCTTTTCAATTATTCTCATTTTAAATAAACTATATCGAAGTTTAATTATTTTTGCCCCAGATATCGTTTTAGGTAGATATTTTTCATTTTTATATTCCTCATAAATCTGTTGCATAAACTGATAGTACTTTTTTCCTACCTCTTCCATGGGAGGAAGGTCTATCCTTCCTCGGTACTTCTTATAATTTTCTATAATCTTCTTTAGTAGGGAAGGAATTTCTTCGGGGATATTAAATAACTCTCCCCCCCTTCTGATAATTTCGGGATGCCCACCATCTCTTAATCCTATTGCAGGCAGTCCGCAGTGCATGGCCTCGATTAATGAATTAGAACAAGGATCCTTTTTTGAAGCAGTGATATAAACATCGCTTCTCTTAAGTTCTTTTGCCAAGTCCTCGCTTTTCAATGGGTGTATATGTTTTATATTTTTAAATTCAATAGGGGAGTTTCCAATAAAAGTCATTTCGTATTTAGAAAAATCTAGGTGTTCATCAAGCCACTTGTAAGTTTCAAATCCTTTGTTCCAGTTAGATGACCAGCTTGTTGCAATAAGTCGTATCTTCCTATCTTTTGAGAATGGAATTTTATCTTTTTTATTAAAAATTAGTGGGTTGGGGGCATTCATTATTACTACTTCGAATTTATTTGGTTTCATTCCCAATTTATAGTTCTCTTGCCGGCTCCACTCTGATTGAAAGATAGTTGCGTCTGCTAAAAGGTCATTAAATTGATATATATTTTTGTCAACATTATAATCTTTACCTCTTATCAAAAAAACGGGACCATCAATTCTCATAACGATAATTCTTTCATATATTTGTTTTTTGAGAAAAATAATCCGTTTACTGTCTTTTTGTTCCTGAAAACTATTAAAAAGTATAATTTTTGCTTTTTCTGAAGTTTCTTCATATCTGTTATTCTTAATCAGATAATTTCTCAGAGCTAAAAGAAATTGATTTCCACCGCCCCAAGGTCCTTTTTTAAAATCAAAAAGAATATTTATTTTTTCGCCTTGCATATTATCTCCTCAACTCTTTTTTTAAATGATTTCCAATTATTAATTTTTGAAACTTTCCAGTAATTTCCATCTATTATCTTCTTTCTAAAATTGGTATCTTTTATTAACTTTTCAATTTTATTGATAAATTCTGTTCTTGAAGAACATAAGGATTCTTCTATCAAAAGATCTGGAGCCATGCCTACGGGGGTAGAAAAAATAGGTTTTTTTGATATTGGTGCTTCTATTACTGCTTTTGGTCCACCTTCAGATTTGGAAGTTACCACGTATAAATCAATAAGATTGTAAAGCAAAGCGATTTTATTGAGGCCCAATGTATTTTCTTTGATATCATCTTTCCCCCCCTTTATGAGGGAATCATCACCAATAAACAAATAAGGAATCTTATTTTGAACACATTTATTGATGATATAATGTCTTCTGGGTCCAGCTAAAACAAGCAAGTATTTTTCTTTGTTAATCCCTTTTAAGACATTGATAAGTAGTTCTGGATTTTTCTGCCATTTTTGTTTGGTTAAATCAATTCCTAGGGAATCTCTTTGAAAAGAGCCAATTAGAAACTTTCCCCCAATTCTTTCATAAGGGATATTCAAAAGTCGACAAAGTTCTTCCTTTGTTTTTCCTAAATCCCTAAAAGTTTCTTCATCTACATAATATGGGCAGTAAAACATATGATCTTCAAGGATATTCTGATTTTGTAAAAATTTTTTTTGTTTAGTGTTTGCATAAACCCAAAAATCGATAACTTCCTTACATTTTAAGAACTGTTCTTTTTGGTGTTCTAAATCATCAGTGAGTATACCTATCCAAGATTTATTGGGAAATATCTTTTTTAGGATTCTATATCTCATTGAAATTGCCTGACTCCACCAAACAATTAAAAAAGTGTTTGCAAAAAATTGTGGAAAGGGCGAGGAGTGGCCCTCTTCTTTTAATACTTTTTTAAAATTAAGGTGATCTTGGTCTATAGACCAATTAATATAATCTCTCCCGATTAACCATACAGACTTCATACTCTAACAACCGCCCAGATTTCTCCAAATTGAATTGAATACTCCTTAATCTTCAGACCTGCTTGTTTCATCTCTTCCTGAAAAGTTTTTAAGGTGTATTCTGTAAAATGAGTATTATCTGAAAAATAAGGTAACCCCCTTTCTTTTTTATACGGGGTTAGCCAGTCCCTGTTTATCATCGGAACTCTTATTAAAATTGTTGGAGCTAATTTTTTAATTTTCTTTAAGAATTCTATTCTCTTATCTATATGTTCAAGAACATTAGAGAGTATAATATAATCAAATTTTTCTTTAAAGTTGTATGTTGTTGCATCCGCGAGGATATACTCTATATTCCTTGCAGAGAATTTCTTGTTTGCAGTCTCCAAGTTCTTTTTGTTTAGATCTATACCAACAACTTTTGATGCTTTTTTTGCTACATCAAAAGCAACAGCACCAATACCACAACCAATATCTAGAACTATAGAATCTTTTGTAATGTTGTCAACAAAAAATTTATGATAATCCATCAATTGATGTTTTGGATGAACTCCCCTATTCTCAGTTATTGCCAACCAATCTATTTTTCCATAGCTGAAATCATAAAGCTTAATAAATATCTTCAGAAAGGTTTTAGTTAAGCCTAATTTTTGTATTGTTCTACTAATTATCATTTTTTAATAAATCTTCATAAATTTTAATTTCTTTCTTAACAAGCTTGTCTAAAGAAAAGTTTTTGAGTATATATTCTCTTGCATTTTTCCCGAGTCTTCTTTGTAACTTTTTATCTTTTAATAATTTAATAATCTCCGGTCTAAGTTCTTTTGCATTAGGTTCACATAGAATTCCATTCTTACCATTCTCAATTAAGTTATTTACCCCCATGACATTATACCCTATTACTGGAAGCCCGCAACTCATTGCTTCCATTAATGCTTTGGGATTGCCCTCGTATAGTGAAGGTGAAATAAACATTTTTGCAGAGTTATATAAATTAGGTAGTATCTCATTCGGAACACTTTTTATTATTGTTACATGCAAATCATTAGATCTCGCAAATGTTTTTATTTTCTCTTCATAGGATCCTTGTCCAACTAAACATAAAGAGAGATCTAAACCTTTTAAGGATTCTAGAAGATTAAGATGATTCTTTTGTTTTTCTAATCTTGCAACATAAATCAAGTCATATTTCTTATTCAACCTTTTATTGACAAATAGAGAAGTATCCGTAAAATTATTTACCATCACTAGCTTTTTCTTTAGAAAAGGATATTTTTTAATAAGAATGTTACAATTAACTTCAGTTGGATGAAACGCTTTATCACAGAACAAATAAGAAAAGAACTCTAACAGAAGAACATATGATCTAAAAAAAAGCCTTGAATTATCAAGTTTAGCAAATAAAGATGCTATAAAACCGCTTCTTATTACTAAGTTATTTCCATATAGGAGTTTACATAATGTCGGAGCTGTTGCATCCATATTTTGATTTGTTTTATAGATGTCACACTTGTTCAATAATTGTTTGAATTTAAAGGGGATGATTAGTTCATACAACTTGTTATTCAGGTTATTTACTTTGGGTATGATGAGAATATTTCTTTTTAATAAACTTTGATATGTCTGATCTTTTTTTGAGCCACAAGTAAATATGTAAATCTTATAAAACTTTTTCGCTAGAAGATTGTATAGTGCTATTTCTCTTTTTAAAAAACCATTTTTATCCCAATTTTCTAGTGTTTCTCCATCTCCTAAAAAAAGAGCCAATTTTTTTCTATTTAATCTTGTCATTTTGATTCTTCCATACTATTTTTCTAATAAATTCTAAAGATTTAACTGGGAAAAAGCTTATTATGTAATAAAATACCATTTTGTTTAAAAAACCATAGGTATAGAAATAATTTAAACATTTCTCTCTAGTTAGATCCATTTTATTTAATTTGAAAAGAGTTTGAATATATATCTCTATAAATAATTTTCTGCTATCTTTTTTTATTTTAATACGAGATATGTCCTCAGGATTAAATTCATCATAGATATCTTTCCCAGAGTTCTTTTCTAATAAATAAAATTCTCTTATCTTTTCAGCAAATAATTTCTGGTGTAGGTTGTTTAAAACCCCAGTGGTATTATCGTGGAGTCTATACTTAATCAATGGAAAATTTAAGTTTTCAATATTTTTTTTCAATAATAGAAGCTGTAAATACGCATCATAATCTTCACAATATAACGCTTTTTCACGATATTTTAGAATTTTTTCGTTTCTAAACATAATCGATGGGTGAATTATGCAATTTTCTTCTTCTAATTTTTCTTTTATTTTTTCTATTCCGGTTGTATTCCTTGTAATACCCAGTATTTTTCCCCAAGGATTAATGTTTATGGCCCTACTCCCTATTAAAAAAATATCCCTATTTTTTTCCAAGTAATTATATTGGATTTTAAATCGTTGTTGCAAAGAAATATCATCGGAATCCATTCGTGCGATATATTTACCTTTTGCTAAATTTAAACCCCTATTTAAATTTCTAATGAATCCAACGTATCCTACATTTCTTTTATTATACACTGGAATTATTCTCTTATCTTTTTTAGAGTATCTTTGAACTATTTTCTTTGTATTATCTGTAGATCCGTCTTCAAAAATTATAAATTCAAAATCTTTAACTGTTTGATTAAGGATACTTTCTATAGCTTCAGCGATATATGCTTCTGAATTATATGCAGACATTATCACTGAGATTTTAGGATTCATTTTTTGTTTTCCATAAGTCATTTATTAATAATCCAAAGTCCATAAACGGGATTGATTTAAGTGTACCATAAATATTCCATATTGAAACAAGTTTTGGTAAATATCTGATTTTTACATTTACGTAATCATTTGCAATCTCACTACCCTTAATTTTTGAAATTCCCATGGATTCAAAATGTTTTCCGTAACAGTAAGTTAATGTTTCATTAATCAACCCTACTTTGAATCCTCTTGAAATTGCTCTGACATAGAGTTCGTAATCTTCACACCTAAATTGTTTGTTGTATTGTCCAATTTTTAGAAACAAATTTTTCCTTACCATCCAGGAGGCATGAGGCAAATAATTCTCAAATAAAACCTTTGATTTTAATTCCGAAAAGTTTTTTGGAACCTTAAGAGGGTTAAACGGTTCTCCAATAATAGTTAATTTTGAATCAATCCATTTGGTTAGTGATCCAACAAGAAAAACAGTGTTGTTTTTTGTTAAATATCTATATTGCTTTTCAAGTCTTTCTGTGGTCATTATATCCCCCATATCAATTCTTGCAATGAAATTACTCATACTTTTATTAATCCCCTTATTAAGACTTTCCGCAATGTCGAGATTATTTGCGTTTCTGAAAATTATGGTTTTGATATCCTTCCTCTTGTATTTCTTTTTTATTTGCAGTATTTTTTTAACAGTATTATCTATTGAACAATCGTCTATTATAATTATTTCAAAATTTTTAAGAGTCTGTCCATAAATGCTTTTGATAGTCTTTTCAAGCAATGGATTTTTTTCTTCATTATAAACGGGCATTAATACAGTTACTAATGGTTTCATTTTCTTCTTATCTGATTTATTTTATTTAAAATATCATCCGATAATTTTTGCATTTTAAACTTTTTAGCTTGTTTTATGCCTTTTTCTTTCATTCTTTTTGCGAGTTTTTTGTTGTTTAATATCTCAAGTGTTTTTTTAACAAAGCCGTTTATATCCATACAATTCAGTTTAAAGGCGGCGTCTCCAACAATTTCTGGCAAAGAAGAATTATCTGATGTTACAACTGGACAACCACAAGCCATTGCTTCTAAAACTGGATATCCGAAACCCTCATACTTTGAGGGAAACACAAATACATCTGCTAATGAATAAAAGTAAGGCATTTCTCTTTCTGGGATGTTCTCTAATATTCTTACCTTATTCTTAAGTTTTAGGGATTTTATTAGGTCTAAAGTATTCTTTCTTGAAGTGGAAGAACAAGCTGAACCTATTTTTATTAATTCTATATCTTCCGTTTCATTAAGAATTCCTTTTAAAGTTTTAAGAACTATAGGTATGTTCTTTCTTGGTTCTTCACTACCAACAAAAAGTATTTTTTTTGAATTAGACAGAGCATATTTATTTATTAAAAATCTACATTCTTTCTTTTTTTTCTGGGAATAATTCTTATTTATTATGAGGTAGGATAAGATAACTTTATTTAGATTAACTCTTAGAATCTTTTCTAAATCTCTACTTGTCGATTTAGAATCACATAAAATTAAATCAGCCTTTTTTACATGGGTGTACATGTAATTTCTCATAAGAATTTCCCAAATTCTTCTTGGATATTTAAATATAATTAAGTCATGACACGTTACAATTTTTGGTTTAACATTAATCAGCGCATTTTTTACGTTTGTAATAAAATATATATCCCCCAAACCATTAAACATGTTTCTGCACCTCCATTGAAAGAGGTATGCTGGTTCAAAGGGTATTTTTTTTAGATAGATATATTCTACTTTTTCTCCCTTGTAAATTTCAACACAAGATTTTTTACAATTCAAAAAAATCTTGATAGTCCATCTAAATTCTTTTTTAATTAGATTATACAAATTTTGGGAATACTTGCCAATACCACTTTTTTCGAATTCACTAGAGATTACTACGGCCGTTTTATTAATTATATTATTTTTCATTTTCTTATTATCATATATTTAGTGTCATTACATTTATTTTTATATTTTTTATACAATTTTAATCCTCGTAGAGGTTTATACATTAAATAATTTATTTCGTTAATAATTTTACAATGATTTTTTTTTATTAAATCTTTTATTTTACCCCATTCTACATGATCCTCTTTCCATACATGAACATCTCCTTCTCTTTTATGCCTATTGTAAATAAACATCATTATTAATAATGATTTCCAAAAATCTTGACTAAATATCTCTCTGGTTTTCAATAATTTTTTAAGATGTTCTAGATTAGTTTGTTTTGTGAGGGCATTATACTCGGATAAAGTTTTATTTGGATTCCATTTATTTTCATTACATTCATGATCTATATAAATAAATCCGTTCGGTTTGCACACACGAATCATTTCTTGAACAGTAAATAAATAATCAGGAATATGGTGTAAAACAGAATAAGTACAAACAATATCAAATTGATTCTCATCAAAGGGTAACTTTTTATTTTTAATAATTGCCAACTTTAAATTAGGATTATTATTGGATAATTCTTTTAATAATCCCAAAGATTTCTTAGACACATCTGATGCAGTAACCTTGCAGTTTAAATCAAGAAATTTTAAGGCTAAATTGCCCGTTCCAGCCCCCACATCCAATACTCTTAAATTTTTATTCTTTTTAACTACACTCAAAATTATTTTTTTAATTCTACTTTGTTCAACAGAGTTATATATTTCGGGGTGTTTTAAATTATATACCTTAAACACTTTATCATGCGCATTAGAATTCTGTTTGATGTTATTGTTAATCATGGTAAATATCATTATATATGTTATTTAATCCAGCCAGATATTTATTTAGTGGATATTTTTTAGCATTTGTTAACCCCTCTTTTATTAACATTTCTCCTAAACTTTTTTTTGAATAAATTGTTTCTATCTTTTTAGCTAAATCATTTGAGTTTCTTGCTTCAAATAATAACCCATTTTTTTTATTTTGAATTATTTCATTTATTCCTGAAATGTTTGAAGCAATAACTGGAATACTACTCGCTTGTGCCTCTACTATTGATAATCCAAAAGATTCGCTTAAAGAAGGCATAACTAACACATCAATTAGAGAGTAAAACTTTAAAATATCACTTTGATAACCTAAAAAAATAACTTTATCATAAACTTCAAGCTTCCTACTTAACTTAATTAAGTCTTCTTTTAAAGGTCCATCACCAGCAATAACACATTTATAACTAAAATCTAGGTTAGGTAACGCTTTAATTAGGTATTTGCAACCTTTAACTCCTGCTAATCTCCCTGCAAATCCAATAACAAAATCATTTTCTTTTATTCCCATTTTTTTCTTATCTTTTTTAATATTTCTTTTAATGTTTTTTTTATTAAACTTTTTTAAGTCGACAAAATTATACAAAATTATAATTTTCTTTGGATTAATGTTTGCTTTATTGATTAATTCCTGTTTTGTTGATTTTGAGACTGCGATTATTTTATCTACTTCTTTTTGCGATTGTTTCATAAAATAATTATAAACTTTATGATTTTGAAATACTTCCCCATGTTCATGAAAAATTAATTTTATTTTTGAAAAATATCTTTTTTTTAGAATATAACCAAAAACTTGGGAACGGAACAGATGACAATGCAATACCTCAATATTTTTTCCCTCAATTAATTTTCTTAATTCATTTATTGGTCTAAATGAATATCTTGCTTCCGAGTTAAACAATTTAACATTTGAATGATTAATTTTAAAATTTATTTTCCTTTTTCTTAATATATAAAGATAAATATCTTTATTTAATTTTTGTGCTTCAAATATCCCCCTCACTATAGCTTGTGCTCCGCCCAACCCCCAGGAATCAATTATATGAAGAACTTTTTTCATCTTCTCACCAAAATTCTCAAAACTCCAACATTCAAACTCTCCCCGTTTTGAAATTCTTTATTTATTTTTTTACCATTGATTGAAAATCTTTCAATATTTTGATTTATAATCTTAAATTCATATTTTCTAAATAATTTTAGATATTCATTATATCTAATCCGATTAGTATAGCTAATGCCCTCTTTTGTTAAATACTTTTCCCAAGTTTTCTTTGAATACTTATAAAACAAAAAAGGATTATTAAAATTATAGTGATCTCTTAGATCTATTGAATGATACATTAATCCACCTTTTTTCATGACATTGCTTAATTTGGCTATAACCTCTTCAACATTCTTGATATGCTCAAATACACTGATTGTTAATACAAAATCAATTTTTTCTTTAAAATCAATCTTAGCAAAATCTCCTTCAATGAATTGAATATATTTTTTATCTATCTTTTTATCTTTAATAAAGAACAAATCTTTCTTCTCAAATTTTTGTTTAATATATTCTAACTCTTTATTAAAAAATTCTTCCTGTTTATTCGTTTTTATATATCTCGGAAATTTATCTACAAGAATAACTTTTTTTGCACCATTCATCAATAAATTATATGCATTGAGATAAGAATTTCCAGGTCCAAGTTCTAAACAAACCTTGCCTTTAAAATTTTGATGTAGGCCATTTATTAGTTTTTTTATCCCTTCAAATTTTGAATCTAATTTTTTAAAATCTGAGGTGTAAAGTCTCCAAAAAAATATTCTATTTAAATGAAATTGTGAATATAAAAATCGGATTGGAAAATCAAATTTATTATAAAAATATCCCGGTAAATTATTTTTGACTTGCATATTAATTTAATATTCCTTTTTATACTCTTTAATTATCTTATCCCAATCAAACTTTTTTATAATCCTTTGCCTTGTTAATTTTCCCAATCTTTGAACTTTCTTAGGATTATTTACTAAATCTTTGATTGCAGTTTCTAACTGTTTCGAGTTTCTAGGCTCAATGATCAAACCACTATCTCCAATTGTTTCAGGACATCCCGAAACATTGGTTGTGATTATCGCACAACCTGCTGACATCGCTTCTAATAATGCAACCGAAGCATTTTCTTTTTCTGAAGCCAAAACATAGATTGAAGCAGATTCTAAGAGATTTTTGTATTCTTTTGAATTGTTATTCATCCATCCATGCAAAACTATCTTTGTTTTTGAATATTTTGCTAATTCTTTTAATTCCTGCATCATTGGACCATCTCCTGCAATATGAACCTCATAATCAATATCTTTATCAGAAACCGCTTGGATTAAGTATTGAAATCCTTTTCTAGGTAATAATCTGCCTGTTGAAAGAATAATTTTCTTTTTTGTTTTTGGTTGAAATTTATTTGGATAAACTCCATTGGGGATAACTTCTATTTCATAATTTCCAATGTTTTCTTTAATTAATTTAGATAGATATTTTGAAGGAGATATTATCTCCTTTGCATTCTTACAAACCCTCCTCAAAGTCGGCTTAGTAAACTTATGTAACAACTTAAATCTATCAGTATTAAATCCCGGAACATCACTTCCGTGACTTGTGATTATGTAGGGCAAACCATAATTTTTCTTTAGCCACAAGCTGATAATTCCTGTCGGAATTATAAAATGTGTGTGATTTATGTTGTATGTATGATTCTTTAGATGTTCTTTTAGAAACTTTTTTGCCGAAATTATGTATGTAAGCTGTTCCCAAGGATGACAGATTTCTTTTTTTGTTCTCCAACATGGAACTCTGTAAATATTTATTCCTTCTTTTTTTTCAAATTTTGGAAGACCTTTAAATCCCATCGTCACGACATCTACGTTATGTCCTAACTTGACGTAACCTTTTGCTATCTCATAGGAAACTGGAGACGCACCCCCGCCTAACGGCGGGAATTCGTAGTTCAGCATGAGTATGCGTTTTTTAAGTTGTGTTTTCATCTTAAATTATGGACTTAAAACCATTCTTAGAGGTCGCTCCTTTTATCGATTCCCAGTCATGATTTTTTCTTAATTTAATATTCGTTTTCCAAACTTGCTCCAAAAGTTCAGGATTATAACCGTTTTCTTTAGCAAAAGATATAAGCGCATTCAGATCTTTTGGAAAACATTTTCCTCCAAAACCAAAATCCCCATCTGTTCCAGGAACATTAATATTTGTTCCAATTCTTCTGTCTAAAAGAAGTGTTTTTCTAATTGTTTCATAATCGATTCCTAACTTCTGGCAGATTTGATACAATTCGTTTGCTATCATTATCTGAGAAGAAAGAGTGACATTTGAAGCATATTTTATCATTTCTGCAGTTTTAGTATCAGTAAGTATATATCTTGCATCTGGAAATATCTCTTTGTACACTTGTTGTACAATTTCTGCAGATTCTTTATTATTTGAACCAATAACTATCTTACTTGTATTTCTCATATCATTTAAAAAATTCTTTTCAGTTAAAAACTCTGGATTAAAAACTAAATTAGTTTGGGGATATTTTTTCTGTAAGCTTTCTGTTGTTCTAGGAATAATTGTGGATCTTAGAACAATTATAGGTGTTCTTCCCTCTTTTTTTACTGCTTCCGATATAGTCTTTAATGCGTCTTCAACGCATTCTAAGTCTATTTTTCCATCATCCTTCATTGGAGTGGGAATAGCTAAAAATATTATGTCTGCATTTTTTGATACAGGAGTTATATCTAAATATTCTTTTTGATATTTATCATAAACATAGACTGGAAATTTTATATCGAAAACATGTTTAAGAGCTTTTCCCAATATGCCAAATCCAATAATGCCTATTTTTATTTCTTTCATTTGTAATACTCCTTATACCAATTAACAAAGTTTTTAATTCCTTCCCCAATAGATGTCTTAGGGTTATAATCCAACATCTTTTTTGCTTTAGAAATATCTCCGGAGGTAAGCAAAACATCTCCTGGTTGCATGGGCTTAAAATTTATTTTTGCTTTTTTCCCTGCTGCCTCTTCTACGGCTCTGATAAAGCTCATAAGCTCAACAGATTCTCCTCTTGCCAGATTAAAAATTTCAAAAGCATATTCTTTGTCTAAAGCAGAGACTATTCCCGAAACAATATCTTCTACATAAGTAAAATCTCTCTGCATTTTTCCATTATTATAAACATCTATTTCTTTGCCTTCTAAAATGTTTTTTGTGAACTTGAATGGAGCCATGTCTGGCCTTCCCCAGGGTCCATAAACTGTGAAAAATCTTAATCCTGTCATGTTTATTCCAAAGAGATGATGATAAGTGTAAGCATAAAGCTCATTTGATTTTTTAGTTGCTGCATAAAGTGAAATTGGTTTGTCTAGCTGCATTGTTTCTTTAAATGGCGCATGAGGATTATTACCATAAACAGAAGAGCTTGAAGCATAAACAATTGTCTTAATTTTATTTTTTCTTGCGAATTCAAAAACTTGCAATGTTCCGAGTGAATTGGAGATTTCATAGACTAGAGGATTTTCTATTGAGTATCTGACTCCTGCTTGTGCTGCCAAGTGACAAATAGAATCGATTTTCTCTTGAACTTTTATTTCTTCAGAGATATCTTTTTTGTAAAAAGAAAAATTTTGGAATTTCTTTAGGATATTTAGTCTAGCTTCTTTTAGAGAAACATCATAATAATCGTTTAGATTGTCTATTCCAATAATTTTATCCCCCCTTTCTAAAAGTTTCTTGGCTGTATGAAAACCGATAAACCCTGCTGCACCGGTTACTAAGATTGTTTTCATCTTATCGATCTTCCAGAATAGATTTAATTGCCGAAGCGAATATCCTTGCATTCTTTATTGATTGTTCTGCAAACGGGAGGTTTGCATTAGCATTAATATCATATGTAAATCTTCCTCGATTTCTTTTCTCGCTGAAAAATATCTTCAATAAGGTTTCTGCTTTCTCAGATTCTAACTCGTAAATTTCTTTTAATTGTTTGTTTAATCTTTTTAACTCTATTAGTTTCTTGAACTCTTCATAAGTTTTTTTATGTTCTTCGGGGGCTTGAGTTTCTATGTTTTGCGAAAGCAAGTAGGCTTTTGCTGAATAGAATATAGAATAATATGATTCAGATATAACATCATTAAAAAAAGTTCTTCCAGAAGATATCTTTAGTATCTGTTTTATTTCTTCTTTAGTGGATAATTCAAAATTAGCTTTTGCTAAAATTAATTCATTTTCTGCTCTTTCAAGATAGCCTTTAACCTTTAAATCCATTTTCTATTGCCTCGTTTATTAATTCATAATAGGTCTGTGCATTCTTTAAGATTATGTGACTTTTGAATATCTCTTTACCGTAATTTTCCTTTTTTTCAGTCAGCATATCTACAAAATCTTTCTTTTTAAAAACATAAAGGTGGATTTCTGGAACAAACAGCATTGTAAGATTCTCTACTAGTTTTTGTATATGCACAATATCCTCTTTATCGGGAATAATGACTACTAAATCCAAATCTGATTTTTTATTAGCATTGCCTTTTGCATAACTTCCCCCAGCTATAATCAGATAATCAGTAATTTCTTTCAATGCAATAATTTTCTGAGCATTTGGGATAGTTTCATTTTCTTGTTCATCTATAAATGCCAGATTTAGAAAAGTGTTTCTTGACATTTTTAAATAAACTAAATTAGTGTTTCCTACTTTTTCAGAAGATAGCATCTGCTTTTTTTCCAAACTTTGTACGGCTTCATAAACCCTTTGATAAGATTTGCTTTTGATTCTCTTCATAACTTCTCTAATGCTTACTTTTAGAAAAATCTCTTTTCTGAATAAATTTAAAACTTTTAATTCATTTTTATTTAATGTTTCCATTTTGAGATAATATTATCTCATTTTTGAGATATTTAAATCTTTTGGTTTCTTCTTTTGAAGAATTTTTATATCTAATTCTTATTTTGTCTCTATAACATCCCGGACATAATACTTCTTTGTGTATGGAGAAATAGACTGCTGGATTCTTATTAACAGGTCTATAATTAATCCAAAGCTGAACAGCATTATTCCTGTTAGGATTAAGAAAAAACCTAGGAAAAACCAGCCATCCCTATTTAGGGGGGTGTTATTGAAAATTTTATGATAAAAAGAATTAGCGAGTGCTAATACTCCAAAAAAAGATGATGCTAACCCTATTGTTCCAAACATATGCAATGGCCTTTGAGAGTATTTCTGCAAAAACCAGACATATAATAGATCAATAAATCCCCTCACTGCCTTACCATACCCATATTTTGTTTGTCCGTGTATTCTCTGTCTGTGATTAATTTCTAGTTCACCTACTCTAAATCCTTTCCACTTAAGAAGCTGAGTAACATACCTGTGCATTTCTCCCCAAAGATCAAGACTTTTTATCGCTTCTTTTTTGTAAACTCTTAATGCACATCCTGAATCATGAACAACATCGCTTAGAAAGAAACTTCTTAATTTTCTTCCTATCACTGTAAGAATTTTTATTCCGCGTTTATCTTTCCTGTTTTTTCTCCATCCAGCGACAACATCAAGATTATTTTCTTTTAATTTTCTTAATAATCTTGGAATATCTCGGGGGTCATTCTGCAAGTCTCCGTCCATAGAAATAATAATTTCTCCTTTTGATGCTTTGAAACCTGCATCAAATGCGCTTGTCTGTCCGAAGTTTCTTGTGAAATTTATTATTTTTACATTTTTTAATTTTCTTAATTCTTCGAGTGAATGATCTCTGCTCCCATCATTTACATATATTGTTTCATAATTTTTAGAAATCTTTGACATAACTTCTTTTATCTCCCTGTCTAGTTGAGCAATATTGCCTTCCTCGTTGTAAATTGGGATGACTATAGAGTATTCTGTTCTCATTTTTCTATCAGTTTTCTTTTGTTTTTAAAACTTCCTTCTGCCTTTTTTTGCATTCACCCATTATGGAGAGACAGATAATAATAACGCTGATTTCCGCTTAATTAATTTTTTTATTATTCACTCAAAAATCATGACTTCTGACAGAAATGTTTATAAACCCCAATTATTTATCTTCCCCATGAGTCTTATAGGTGGTTTAGAATCAATCAAAAGAGGAAAGAAAACGAAATTCGTAGCTGGATTTATTACTGTCCTTATCATTGCTATGCTTATCTTCTCAGGACCAGCTAGCGCTATTACTATTAATCTCACACTTGAATCAGGAAGTGCTGAAACAGGAATTTATGATTATAAAGCAGTTGTTGATATTCATACCAATGATGTAATTCCCTTAAATTTGGTTTATATAAAATTGACAAACATGAATTCAAGCACTGTCTCTGATTGTTATTATGATTTTGAGACTAAAGCTGTTAATTCTACTTACTCATCAGGTCCAATATGTAACGGAATAAGTATAACTAACATCACAAATAATGCAGCCTATTCAACCTCATATGGTTATAATTATGGATATGGATATGGTAATGGTTCAAGTTATTCAGAAGGCTTGAATAATGTTTCTTGGGACTATGGTTATGATTATGGTTATGCTAATGGATATGGCTATAATTCTTTCACTGAAACTCTTTCATCAACTGGTGAAGTTATAATATATTTCACTGTAAACAGTTCAAATTCACAATTTGGCATGGGAAATTCATACAGTCTAAAAGCAGGAATTGCCGGATTAGATACTGGCGCTGTAAAATACACCTATTATAATAAGAACACTGTTACCTTTATTGGAAAAGGATCTGATACAACAGCGCCAACAATAACAATAACCAATTTAGCTAATAATACTATACTTGGAACAGCTAATCTCCCTTATAATCTTACTGGAAATGTAAGCGATGATTTGATTGGTGTTAATTTTACTTCATTTTACCAGAATGGAGTTCTGAACAGATCTTCAGTAGATTATTCCAGTCCAGGAGTAGCTTGGGCACAATTATGGATGCCTGCAGATGGAGTTTATAATTTAACTGTTCAGTCATGTGATTATTCAAACAATTGCGCAAACGCTTCAGTATATAATATAACTATTGATACAACTGCACCACAAATAATCAGCAATGTAACAACAGATGCAGATATGTTTTATTCAGTTTATGATAAATATGTGAACATATCAGTAAATGCTTCTGATGCAACTGCATTAACTGTAAAAGCGAATTTCAGTTCTTTGTCCGGAGGAGTAACTTGTGCAAATGGAGATAAAACAGTTAATCTGACTCTTGCAGCAGATGGGTTATACAAGGGAAGCTGTGATATTTCAGCAGGCGTCAATACAACAGAGCCTTCACCAAGACAGATTTATATTACTGTCTTAGATGGCGCTAATAATCTTAACCATACTAATGTAGAAATTTTAATTCATAATCTTGGTGCTCCTACCATGAATGAGCCATGTATGAGATATGGAAGCCAGACAGTAAACTTTACAGAAGTTATGGATTTCGGAGATATAGACTTTATTATGGATGTTGAAAGGAATATTTCGTGTATGGCTGCTTTACATGGAATGGTAATAGACTTGCCTGATTATCAGGATGGTAACTTTATCAACATAAGTGGAATAAATATGTCTACTAGAGAACAAGCAGAGAAACTTGGAGGATTAGGCAGTGCAATACAGTCAAGAATAACAACGCCTCATCAATTTGGAGCTTCAAGAATCTATGTTAACTCTACATATTTCGCAGAGTTGAATACAACAGCAACTGTAAAATTCTATAATCTGCCTTTTGCTTCAACTCCAAATATTGTAAACGATGTAGGCGCTGCAGGAGTAAGTGGCACAGCAACATGGGTTTCAAATGGATTTAATACTGCAATGGGCGTTGCAACAGGAAACTTGACATTTATTGTACTTGGATTCTCAGGATATAATATTACTGATAATATTGCACCTATTGTTGATATAATAGGGCCTGTACAGGATTCTGTCAAGAACTCTTCAAGTGTTGCGATTAATCTAACTATAAATGGAACAAAGACAGAAATAAGCTCTGTTAATATCACTCTTGATGATGTTGAGATTGCTAATTATACAACTGCAAACTGCAGTGCTACTACAGTTGGCGGAGAGTTTTATAGATGTTTGTTCAACTATAACGTTACAGAAGATGGTTCAAAGAATTTGACAGTAAAGGCTGTAGATTATGGCGGAGCATCAGGAAATGTCAAAAGAAGCTCGGTTATATTTAGTGTTAATACTAATGCAAGCATTAATGTGCAGGTAATAAATGTGTCTCAACCAACCTATACTGTTAATATAACAGGCACTTCAGGCTCATCACAGATAGACTTGGTTGTGCAAAATGCCTCAATGACTGCAATAACAATCCCCGCAGGATTAGCAGATAACAAAACAGTAGCATTAGACTTTTCATCTTTGGCAACAAATACAAGCACACAGAAGAATGTTACTATAAATGCTAATCTAAGCCTGACAAGGCAGTCAAATGAAACAGATGGAATAAACTATACTGCAGAAATTACTGCAGGAACAGTAATATCCGGACCTGCTGATTGGGACGGAAAATTAATTATGCCTACATTATTGGAGAATTCAAGCTATACTGCTCCATCTGGAGATGTAAACGCTGTCATTGAGCTTGGTTCTAGTGTAGAATTAAACTTTTCATCTCCTGTGAAGATACTCATTGGCGGAATGGCAGGAAAAAATGCTGCATGGAGCAGAGGAACAACTCTTGCTGAAATAACAACAGAATGTAACAGCGGAAATAGCACAAACACTACTAACCCCTCAAATATTAATACCACCTCCCCAAGAGAATGTTCTATTGATGATAGCTCTGACTTATTAATCTGGACATACCACTTTACTTTATTCGGAGCTTATACGCCTGCTTCTACAACAACAGATACAAGCACATCTTCAAGTGGCAATGGTGGAGGATCATTCATTTCCTCAGCACAATTAAGTGAGGGGACAACACAGAAATTGTATCTTGGAGGGGTATTGGCATTTGACTTGTTAGGAGAACGCCATACAGTTACTATAAAGTCAATCAAAGAGGATTTTGTGACAATAAGAGTATTGAGCACACCCCAATATGCTAATCTGACTGTTGGAGAGGAAAAGAAATTTGATTTGAATGCTGATAATGTTTATGACTTGATTGTAAAATTAGCAAGTATAGACGGAATTAACAAAGCAACTATAATTATCAAATCAATAAGCGAACCTATAAGCGCTTCTACTGAAACAACAATACCTGGTGAAGAAGAGACAACAGAGACAACATCTGGAATTGGAGAGACTATAACAAAAGTAGCCAAATCTCCTATAACAATGATTATTGCTGCGATTATTATAATCTTGGCGATAATACTTTATGTTGTTTACAAAAGAAACAACCAGCAAAAGGTTGTTGTTCATAAGCATAAGTAATAAGTCTTGTTGGATAGGTTTTTAATAATTTTTGATTTTATCAACGAGAATTTCTAATTTTGCCATCGGGCGAAAGGTTTATAAGAAAGTATTTTCATATATAAACAAAAAGATGGGAAATTTTCTTAAAAGTAGGAGTGCAAGAGTAACTCTTTACTCTTTTCTTATAGGCATTGTTTTCTGCCTGATTTTTGTGGCATATTTTGTTCTTGCTGAAGAGACTACTCCGCCAACAGTGCATATTCTTTGGCCGGACAATTACTTTAATTTTTCAAGCGCCCATGTAAGCTTTGATTGGAATATAAGCGACGATGTACAGATTGAAAATCTGACAAGATATATCTGGAATTCAAGCAATGATTTTGTTGATGCAAATTCTACAGAATTAAGTGGAACATTTAATCAATCTGATGATACAGCCTATTTTTTTGAATATGAGCTTCCTTATCCTGATATTTATCAATGGAACCTTTATGGATGCGACAATTCAAGTAACTGTGCCTGGAGTGACGAGGGGAATTATAGTTTCAATTATACTGAATCTGGACAATCTCCAGTTAACATAAGTGTTGTAAAATATGCTGATAATGAAACAGTAAATTGCAGTTCAGAGATACAATTTATCATCAATGTGACAAATAACAACGATTACAACCTTACAAATATTACTATTAATGATACTATCGGAGAAAGCACAGGATTATTCTTCCAATCATCTTCGCCAGTCTATACAAATTTCTCTTCTGGTAATTATGTTTATTGGACAATCTCAAACCTTGAGCCAGATGAGACCCAAACTATTTATGCAAATTTTACCTCAGGCGGTTCTGGTAATTTCACTAACACTGTGCAGGTGTTAAACGAAACTGACTGACTGATGAATGCAAGCGGCAATGTAACTGTTTTTGGTGAATGTGAAGGAGGAGATATGGGCGGGCAAAATTTAACAGTAAATCTTACATCTCCTTCTGACGGATACACTTTCACATCATCACCATTCTTCTTTGCTTATAATGTAACAGGAAATGGTCCTGCAAATTGCTCTCTCTGGGGAAACTTCACAGGCGAATGGCAAGAAAACCAAACAAATATAATTGCTTTTATGGACGAAAATAATTTTACTATTAATAATTTAAGTGATGGAACTTATTTGTGGAATGTAATGTGCACGAATGGAATGAATGAATCGTGGGGAGCATCTAACCAAACATTCTCAGTTGATACAAGTGTTCAAATGAATATTTCTGTTGTAAAATATCTGGAAAATGACACTGTGAACTGCACTTCACAGATGCAATTTATCATTAATGTAACAAACAACAATGATTACAATCTTACAAATATCACTGTTAATGACAGCGTAGGAGAAAGCATAGGATTATACTTTCAAAATTCTTTGCCAATGTATACTAACATTTCATGGGGTAATTCTGTTTATTGGACAATCTCAAATCTTGAACCAGATGCGACTTATACTATTTATGCAAATTTTACTGCAAGCAGTACTGGCAATTTCACCAATACTGTAATGGTATCAAATGAAACTCAATGGTTAATGAATGCAAGCGGTAATGTAACTGTTTTTGGTATATGTGATTATGGGGGAGAGGGAAATTTAACAGTAAATCTTACATCTCCTTCTGATGAATATACTTTCACATCAGCACCATTTACATTTAATTATACTGTTACTGGTTCTGGAATGGTTTTCAATTGTTCTCTTTGGGGCAACTTTACAGGAATATGGGCAGAAAATCAGACAAACACCAATGTGACGATGGGCGGCATAAATAATAATTTTACAATTGAAAATTTAAGTGATGGAGCTTATATATGGAATATAAAATGTTTGAATGGGGAATCAACTGAATTCTGGGCAGAGTCTAATTGGACGTTTTCTGTTGGTAGCAGTGTTTATCCAAGCATAAACTTCACAAGCCCAACACCAGAAAACGGAACAATAGTTAATGTAAACTCAATAAAAATAAACACAATTACCAATGAAAGTGATACTGACTTCAAAAATTATACCTATTATCTTTATAACTCTACAGGCTTAGTTACTACAAATATTTATACTAAAGAAGATGTTGGTATATCTGCTGGAGCTTATCATACCTGCTTTCTTAAACAAAACGGAAGCGTCCAATGCCAAGGTTATAATAGTTATGGAGAATCAAATCCCTATTATGGAACAGACGTCATCCAAGTCTCTGCAGGAACAGATTATACCTGCTTTCTTAAACAAAACGGAAGCGTCCAATGCCAAGGAGTAGATGAATTAAGTGATTATGGTCAAGCAAATAATTATTTAGATACAGATGTAATTCAAGTCTCTGCAGGAAAATATCATACCTGCTTTCTTAAACAAAACGGAAGCGTCCAATGCCAGGGATTAAATGATGATGGTCAATCAAACCCCTATGACGAAACAGACGTAATTCAGGTTTCTCAAGGATATTATCATACCTGCTTTCTTAAACAAAACGGAAGCGTCCAATGCAGGGGAGACCTTAGTTATAATTATTCAGATACAGATGTTATCCAAATTTCCGCAGGAGATGGTTTTTTCTGCTTCCTCAAACAAAACGGCTCTGTCTTTTGTCAGGGGGATAATACTTATGGCCAATCAAACCCCTATGACGGAACAGATATAATCCAGATTTCTTCTGGTGGAGATTATGTTTGCTTCCTCAAACAAAACGGCTCTGTCTCCTGCCAAGGATATACTGATGACGGTGCTGCAAATCCTTATTACGGCACCGACGTCATCCAAGTCTCTTCAGGAGGATATCACTCATGTTTCCTCAAACAAAACGGAAGCGTCCAATGCCAGGGTCAGAATTATAGTGGCGAATCAAATCCTTATAACGGTAATGATATAAAAAAGACACCATTTTATACTTTCCAAAACCTTGCTGATGATACTTATTATTTCAACGCTACTGTTTGTAATATCGGGGGAAACTGTGGTAATACCGAGACAAGAAGCGTGATTCTTTCTCTTCCACCAAACCTGACTATTCTTTCACCCCAGAGCATAATTTATAATACTCCAAATATCTTGATAAATTTAACAAACTCTTCTGATGCCCAATCTGTCTGGTTCTTTAACGGAACAGACAATGAGACTTACATAGAGCAAGTATTTAGAGAATTCCAAGAGGGAAGCAGTACTCTTTATGCATACGCGAACAATTCTTTAGGAAGTTTGAATACATTAACATTAACATTTAGTGTTGATACTATTTCTCCAAGCATAAACTTCACAAGCCCAACACCAGAAAACGGAACAACCCTCAATGTAAGTGTAATAAAAATAAATACTATTACAAATCAAGACGAGCTTAATTTTAAGAGTTATACCTATTATCTTTACAATTCTACAAATTTAGTTACTACAAATCAATATCCTAAAGAAGAAGTCGGAGTCTTTACAGGACTTTATCATACCTGCTTCCTCAAACAAAACGGCTCTGTCTCCTGCCAGGGAGATAATGGATATGGTCAATCAAACAACTACTCAGGAACAGACATCATCCAAATTTCTTCAGGAGATAGCTATACCTGCTTCCTCAAACAAAACGGCTCTGTCTCCTGCCAGGGATATAATAATTCTGGTTCAATAAATCCTTATTACGGCACAGATGTTATCCAAGTTTCTACAGGAGAAGGGCACACTTGCTTCCTCAAACAAAACGGTTCTGTCCAATGTCAGGGAAGTAACGATTATGGAGAATCAAATCCTTATTACGGCACAGATGTTATCCAAATTTCCGCAGGACATTATATTACCTGCTTCCTCAAACAAAACGGTTCTGTCCAATGTGAAGGATTTAATGACTATGGTCAATCAAACAACTACTCAGGAACAGACATCATCCAAGTTGCCTCAGGGGAACTTCATACCTGCTTCCTCAAACAAAACGGCTCTGTCTCCTGCCAGGGAGATAATGGATATGGTCAATCAAACAACTACTCAGGAACAGACATCATCCAAGTTGCAACAGGATATTCTCACACTTGCTTCCTCAAACAAAACGGTTCTGTCCAATGTCAAGGAGATAATACTTATAGTCAATCAAACCCTTATAATGGTACAGACATCATCCAAGTTGCAACAGGATATTCTCACACTTGCTTCCTCAAACAAAACGGTTCTGTCCAATGTCAGGGAAGTAACGATTATGGAGAATCAAATAATTATGACGGAACAGATGTAAAAAAGACACCGTTTTATACTTTCCAAAATCTTAATAATGGGACATATTATTTTAATGCGAGTGCTTGTGATTCTGTAGGAAATTGTAATAGTAGTGAGACAAGAAATGTTACTGTTGGCTCGGTGGTATCTGAAGAAATATCACTGAACTTAACAATAATATCTCCTGAAAACAAAACTTATAACACAAGAACAGTTGACTTTAATGTTTCTGCTGACAAAAACCTGACTTTCTGCAAATTCACATTGGATGACTGGGCTACAAATACAACGATGACTGAATTTAACACAACGCACTTTACTTACACAAACTCAAGCATCGGTGACGGAGGATATACTGCAAAATTCTGGTGCAATGATATAAATAATAATGTGAATGATACTGTAGAAGTAATGTTCAGCGTTAATAACTCCATTATTTCTGCATGCAGAGCTTTAACAGAAGCAGGAACATACACTCTTAACCAGTCTATATCTGCAGAAGGTGATTGTCTTGTTGTCCAAGCAGATAATGTTGTTATAGACGGAGCAGGGTTCACGATAACCGGAAATATTAATGCAAATGTTGCAGGAGCAGCTGCGTATACTGGTATGATAGTTCAAAATTGTGTTGTTAATGGAAGTATTTCTGCGAGTGGGGCGGATGATGCGGGAGGAGCAGGAGGATCGGTAACAATAAATGATTCAACAATAACAACAATAACTACAACGGGGGGATATGGATATTCTGGAGGAGGAGCAGGAGGATCGGTAACAATTACTAACTCTACAATATCAACAATAACAACAACAGGAGGAATGGGAGATTCTGGAGGAGGAGTAGGAGGAGCAGGAGGAATAGTAACAATAACTGGTTCTAATATAACAACAATAACTACAACGGGGGAGGACAAAATGCAGGAGGAGGAGGAGCAGGAGCAGCGGGAGAAGGCGGCTCAGTAACAGCAACAAACTCAACTATAACAACAATAACAACAACAGGCGGAGCAGCAGGGGGAGATGGAGCAGCGGGAGAAGGCGGCTCAGTAACAGCAACAAACTCAACTATAACAACAATAACAACAACAGGCGGAGCAGGAGGAGTAGAAGCATGGGGCGGAGCAGGAGGACCTGGGGGAATAGTAACAATAAATGACGGCTCTACTATAACAACAATAACTACAACAGGGGGGCTAAGTACAACAGCTTCAGGCGGAGCAGGAGGAAATCTTAACATAACAAATAGTGTAATTTATTTAAGTGGTTCAATAAATCTTGTTGGAGGAACAGGGAATACTGATAATGGTGCAAGCGGTACTCTCACACTTAATGAGTCATCTTTGAAAAATGATTTCGGTGAAATAAAGTTTAGTTATGTAAGCACGAACCAAACAGCATTCTCTTCAATATTAAGCATAGCAAACAATTCTGCTTACATTGACTCTGTGAATTATGTTGACTATAATGTCAGTGCGAATATTACTCTTAATGGGATCGGAAACAGAGGATTCATGACGCCAAGTATATTGAAAGACGGTGTTGCTTGCGGAAGTTCTTGCTATAATTTTACATCTCTTACTGCTGACACTGTTATCTTCAACGTTTCAAGCTGGACTAATTATAGTATAGGAGAAGAAGAACCAGATTTAATCTCGCCAAACTTAACAATAATCTCTCCGGAGAATAGAACTTACAACACAAGAAATATTCTTATAAATATTACAAACTCAAGCGATGCAGTAAATGTCTGGTGGTATAATGGAACAGCGAATATAACTTATACTGGACCAACTTACTTTAACTTCAGCGAAGGAAGCAATACTTTTTATGCGTATGCGAACGATACTGTTGGAAATCTAAACTCAAGTTCTGTGACTTTTTCTGTCGATACAACACCGCCAGCACTTGCAACTTCAGATGGTGCAATGTTCCGTGAATATCTTAATCACACTGCATGGGATGGCGTTGATTTTCCAGTAATAGCCGGACTTAATCAGTCAAACTTTTCAACCGGATATGGTGCAGGCTTTTCATCACCGGCAGTTGCCAATGGCTATGTTTATATTGGAAGTAACAAGCGTATTTATCAGTCTAATGCTTCCAATATTTCTCAAATAATAACATATTACACACTTCCTAGCGCAGATACTAATGATTATTTTACATCTTTCTCACCGGCGATAGCAAATGGTTATCTCTATTCTGGTACAGCATATGGTTATGTATATCAGCTTAATGCCTCTAATGTTTCCCAAAATATTACAAGAAGCCAAAGGATTAGTTTCTCTGGTATTACCCTCTCACCATCTATCTATGATGGTTATCTTTATATTGGTGGTAGTGATGGTCCTGCTAATTTATGCAAGCTTAATGCATCTGATGTTTCCCAGGAAGGCATATGCCAGTTGTTTCCATCCCATACCGAGGGTCAGATTTATACACGTTCATCGCCTGCGATAGCAAATGGATATGTTTATACTGGTACTGATGATGGTTATATCTACCATCTTAATGCCTCTACTCTAGATGAGATAGCTAACTTTTCATCAAATGATTATTATAGGTTTCAGTCTTCTCCGGCTGTTTTCAATGGTTTTGTATATATAGGCAGCGAGAATGGTTATGTATACCAGCTTAATGCCTCCAATGTTTCCCAGCAAATAGCCAACTTTTCTTCAATTTCATCAATTAATGCGGGAGGCTTTGATTCTTCCCCTGCGGTTGCCAATGGTTATGTCTATATAGGAAGTAATGATAATACTACCTACCAACTTAATGCTTCTAACTTACAAGAAATAGCAAGTTTCAAAACAGGAGCTCCTGTTAAATCTTCCCCTGCAGTAGCAAATGGCTATGTTTATATCGGCAGCGAAGATGGTTATGTATATCAGCTTAATGCATCCAATATTTCTCAAAAGATAGCCAACTTTTTAACCGGTGATTATGTTGATTCTTCCCCTGCGGTTGCCAATGGCTATGTTTATGTCGGTAGTGATAATGGTTATGTTTATCAACTAAATGATATGGGTTTGAGTACTACTCCAACAGGTCAAATTAATTTAGACCTAGTTACGCCTTCTGACTTAAACGGCATGAACATAACGCAAAATTCTTGGTTTAATGTAACTGTAAATGTTTCCTGTTCTGTTGTAGATTGTGGAGAAATAAATGTTAGCTTGGATCCTATTTCAGGTTGCAATCCAGATGCAGAGGAGTGCACATCAGCGTGCGATGGAATATTTTTAGAGCCATACGATTCTTTTTATTATTCTAGTGGGTGGGATGGCGATACTTGTTATGACGATGATTACCAATATGTAGTGGACGATTATATTTGTGATAATTGGGAAGTTAGCGGCTCAAATGGTGATTGCGCTTATAATGATTATGAGGGATGCGCAGTTCCAAGCTATGAAAGAAAAGGAAGTGCTGTAACTGCAGATGATTGTTATGGGTGCGACCCAGAGACATGCGCAGATATATTTAATTTTGATGATTCATTTTTTACGGGTGGAAATAGTGGAACAAAGAGTGCAAATGGTTTAGTAAATACAACAATAGGAGCAACTCCCTTCTACACAAATGAAAGCAATCCTAGAACAATAAATCTTAATGCTTCTCAATCTCAGATTGTAACTTTCTGGGTGAATGCGACAGGAGACGCAGATAATTATACTTTTTTTGCATATGCTAATAAGACAAGTGACGAAACAATTTCAAATATAACCGGAAGTTGGAATGTGACGATTGTTGGTCTGGATACAACTTCACCCGGTATAAATTTCACGAATCCAGTTCCTGAAAATAATGTAAACATAACAGACACAAGCGCAGAAATAAATATCAGCATAACGAACGCTGCTGATTTGAATGAATTCAAGTTTAACTGGAACGGAACAAATTATACTCTTTACAATGATTCTCTTGTTCTGATGATGAACTTTGATGATTATACTAGACTGAATGACACAAGCAAATATGGAAATAACGGGACAAATAATGGAGCAACTTGGAATTCTAGCGGAAAGTATGGCGGAGCGTATGAGTTTGATGGAAGCAATGATTATGTTGATTGTGGTGATAGGGTTAGTTTGAATATTACTACTTTAACGATGTGTGCTTGGGTAAATTCTAAAACTGGAAGCTTAGCAGATATGCAGGGAATTTTAGCAAAACGTTCAGGAAGTGTCTTTGCATATGGTATAAATTTTCAGACAGGTGCATTCCAGGTATATACTACTGGAGCGAGTGGAATTAGTGCTTTTTCTTATAATCTTCCTGCAAATCAATGGGTATTTATTTGCGGGATTATCTCTGCGAACCCTACGGCACTTTATGTGAACGGAATATTAAATGGAACTTCAGGGGATGGTGGTGGGGCAGCAATTATTGCAACTCCATTAACAATTGGCAGGTCTGATTCACTTGCCGGTGAATATTTTAACGGCACAATCGACGAAGTCCGTATCTATAATCGTTCTCTAAGCGCAGGCGAGATAAAGCAACTTTATTATTCAAACTTAAACAAATACGCCTACGATAAATGGGCTTTCTACACAAACGAATCAAACTTAACAACAGGAACATATACTTACTCTGCGAGTGCGAAAGATAATTCTGGAAATGAAAATCAGACTGAAATAAGAACATTGAATGTGCAGGAATCTAATACAACCCCCCCAGAAGTATATTTCACAGATGTTCCAGCGTATCCAGATGATTATGTTAATATAAGCGGAAGACTTATGACCTTTGTGTATGGAGTCAGTGAAATTACAGGTTATGTAAATGATACTGACCTTGCAAACTGGACTCTTGATTTGTACTGGAATGATTTATTTAACAGGACATTATCTTATAATACTACTCCTGTTAATGGAACCTTATATTTCTGGAATACAACAGGAGATTGCACTGGAGAATGTGAAAATTATAGCCTTGTATTGAACGCAACTAATAACAGGGGAAATTCTAATGTTTCCAGAATTGTTGATATTACTATAGACAATATTCCGCCTAATGTTTCTTTTGTTAATTCAACTGTAAATAACAATGACTGGACTCTAAGAGCAAATATATTTGATAATTATCTTGATGATGCTGATTCTTTTATTTCAGATGAAAATGGTTCGCTTATAATCTACTGGGCTCACCTTTGCAATGAGTCACAAGGAGATAATTGTGAGAATTCTGAAAGTGGAATTTTCAACATTACTTGGGGTTTTAATCAATATTACAGTCTGAATAATAGTTCTGTTCCTCTTTACTATAAGCTTATGCTTGACTCTTATTTTTCCGGAGATTCTTATGGTGAGGTTCCTGGATGCCTTGATAATGGGACAGGAGATTATGACTGCGGCGGGGTAATGTCTGATGGAAAATCATATACCTATTATCTCATCTATAATTTTTCCGGAGAGAATAATTTTTCTCTGGCAGGAATTTCAAGCGAAAAATGGTGTGTTATGGGCTCTGGCTGTAATCTTAGCACAGACATAATAAATGGAACAAGCAAGTTCAAGCCACAGGCAAAATATTTCAATAGTTCAAATAGCGAATGGATAAGTACTAACATAACTAATTTGACTCTTTATAATATTGGAGAAAGCAGCAATATATATCTTGTCAATAGTCC
>Ga0247841_10001244_pt1 | contig 59293 bp, 95 predicted proteins | sample LaCruzMarch2015__2_FD_192410 | JGI IMG/M metagenome (GOLD analysis project Ga0247841, IMG submission 192410) | Freshwater microbial communities from meromictic Lake La Cruz, Castile-La Mancha, Spain - LaCruzMarch2015_18m | ecosystem: Environmental > Aquatic > Freshwater > Lake | place: Spain...
CGACGACCCGCGGATTCGGATGGAGCACGAAGTAGAAGTCTGTGTCAGGATACTCCTCCGCGAGCAACCCGAGCGCCCGGGCGATCTCCTTCAACGCATCGCCCTGCGACTCGCGCCGGTGCGCGGTGACGACGACGTACCGTCTCTCATCCACCACCGGGAACACGAGCGCCGGTACACGGTCGATCGCCATGAGCGTCGCATCGACCTCTGTGTTACCCACCACAGAGATGAAGCTCCGCCCAATCCCTTCCGACACCAGAGCGTCAGCCGCGCGCTCCGTCGGTGCGAAGTGCAACAGCGCGAGCTGCGCGATTAGCCGCCGGTTGATCTCCTCTGGGAACGGGTTGTCATCATCCCACGTCCGCAAGCCAGCCTCGACATGAGCGACCGAGATCTTGAGGTAGCGAGCCGCAAGCGCCATCATCAGCGCACTCGTCGTGTCGCCTTGGACGATCCAGCACTCGGGCGACGCAGAGAAGTCCTGACCGAAAGCCCACTCCGCAACCTTCGACATGAGCCTGCCGGCGAGTTCGAGAAGTGTCTGATCCGGCGCCATCGCCCAGAGGTTGAAGTCCGGCACGAGGCCGATCGCCGCCTCTGACGAGCGGAGGAGGGTCGAGTGCTGCCCCGTGCACAAGACGAACACCTTTGCCCCATCACACCGCAGGCGGTGGATGACCGGCCACAGCTTGTGAAGCTCCGGGCGCGTTCCGTAGGACACGATGAAGTCGCGCACGTCACCCCCCGCCGAGCTTCCTCAGCACCTCAAACGCCGTGCCCACTCGCTCGCGGAGCGACTTCTTCTGGATACGCCCCGAGTAGAGCGCCATCCGCCTCTCGCCATCAGACACCGGATAGCTCTGCGCCGCATCGAAGACCAGCGCCGCCCCTCCCTGGACCTCCTTCCGCAAGGCGAGCGCCGCATCCGGCAAGTCCGCCGCGGACTCCAGCCGCATGAACGTGATGTCCGGGCACGCGAAGCGCACCGCCGCCTCTGGCGCCTGTTCTGCCGGGAAGATGCCCTTCAGCGCATTGACCCGGTGAACGTACGGCTGGTCGGCGAGCGACTGCCCATCCACCGACACCAAGTCGAAGGCCGTGAGAAGGGTCGCCCCTTCCTTCGTCAGCGCCGTGCACTCCATCACACACTCGGCGCAACCGAACCCCTGCAAGGCGGCGATGAGCCCATCAGACGGGTACGCCTTCGGATCGCCCTCCACCCGCAGCCGGTTCGGGAAGATCCAGTCGACGAGAAGCCGCGTACCCGCGACATTCTTCACGACCGCGACAAGCCCCTCGCCTCCCTCCCACGACCCGAGCACCGCTCGCAGCGCCCCCTCTTCCTGCCCCTTGACGAAGATCGGCTCCTCGTTCAGCGCCGTTGTCGCGCACTCGACGCCGGCCTCCTCGACCGCCTTCCGCACGTCGCCCTCGATCCCCCGAGCCTCCAGCCGCGCGACCTGCATCTTCTGGCAGAGCGCCGCGACATCTTCCGCCGTCAGGTCCGCACCGAGGTCGTTGGTGATGGTCCGCTCCTCACCATTCGCCAACGTGACGACAAAGCGCGGAGCCCCCTTCACTGACTCCGCCAACTCCTCACCCTCGCCACTGAACGCGCGTAGTACTACCTTCCCCGTCGTCACTTGTGGTCGACCTCCTTCTTCCCCGCCCGCCGATTCATTGCCCCGGACAAGCCCCGTGTCACAAGAAGTAGAATAGCCGAAAGCGCACCCGCGAGTATGAAAGCGGCAACCGCCCACCAGAGCAAGAACGCCAGCAACCACTCGTCAGCGAACCACGCGAACGGCTTCATCCCCTTGCCCCGCATCCATCGCACGAGGTGCGCAGTCAGCCGCCAGCCGACAACCCACGCCACGAAGACGACGAGGAAGAGAGGGTGCGCAACGATGCTCATCGGTCCGCAGGTGCCTTCTCCACCGCCGGGATGAGGACAGAGGAGAGCCCCTCATCCGTCAGCACGAGCCGCGTCAGCGCCTCCTCACCCGCCATCCACTTCGGGAACCCCGCCGCCACCAGCCCCCGGAAGACAATCCGCACCGTCCCGCGGCTCGGACGCTCTTCGACCGCGACCACGGATTCGGCTGGCACCTCAAGTGCAAACCGCCCGATGCTCAGATCCTCAAGCGCGAAGCGCCCCTTCCTCTCCGGCACGCAACCGTCAGGCAGCTTGAAGTGTGTCGGGGTGAGATCACCCAGCGGCACGCGCACCGGCTCCAGATCCGCGCCATTGCATGGAGTGAAGGTCACCAGCCCAACGCCATCGACCTCCATAGTCCCGAGAACATCTGTCCCCACCAGCCGCCAAACCCTTTGCATCCCTTGCATCCCTCGTCCCTCCTCCGCTCTACTTCTTCTGCTCCACTACCCGATGCCGACACGCGTCGCTACGCGGACACATCTCCGCCCGACAGATCGCTCCGCCCGCTCGCCACTCCTCCACCGTCTGGCCGCCAGTGATCTGCCAGAGCTGCGGCATGCCGTCGACGTGCACGATGTCACCCGGCCACACAATCCGAACGCGACGCGAGCCGACGCACGGACCTGCGATTGCCGGCGAGCGCCTGGCGCACCACCGCACCGCGCACCGCCCGGCGTACCGCGCCCAGATGACGAGCTGGACCTCCCACCACTTCGCGCGGCGGAACGCCCGCCAGCCCTCCCCCGGCCTCGTCGTCTCGACGATCCGCCGGCGCCTCGATTCCTGAGTCTTCGGGAGTCCCCCAGTATCCATCCGCAACACACCTCCCACCACACGCCCGATGCACCTACCATTCGCGAAGAGGCCGCCCGATGTGATGCGGTAGACATCGCCTCCAGGTACATCACCCGTCGACGTCACGCACCCCTCGTCTCTTCTCTCCACCGCCCCACCCCCTACAGCATCGAGGCCCCGATAGCCCCGTCCTTCAGCTCCCACCCGATCAGCCCCGGCTGTCCCGTCTCCTCACAGATATAGAAGTGCGTGACCTCGAGCATCCCCGGATTGCTCAGCTTGAGGAATTGCGTCGGCGCGTGGTGCGTCTTCCCACACCTCCGGCACCCGACAAGCTCCGAGATCGTCACGCAGGGAGTCGTCCGAATGTGTTGCAGATCCTGTTCCGTCGCCTTCTCGCTTACCTTCTCTTCGTTCACATCCCCTCGCCTCCTTATTCCGCCCCGCGCTGTGCAAGTCTTGCCTTGGCGATCTCCACGTACTCCGCCTCGCGCTCGATCCCGACGACCTCTTCCCATCCAGCCTGTATCGCGCCGATCATCTCGGACCCGCTTCCCGCGAACGGAACAAGCAGCCGCCTCGGCGCGGAGCACTCCGGCGGAAGGATCAGCGTCGCCAGGTAGCGCGTGATGGCGAGAGGCTTCACCGTAGGATGGTGATTACGAGTACGGCTCGTCGTGTTCAGTCCGTTCGACGTTTCGGCACGAGAGATCTCTTCCCCGCGACCGTCCTTCGCCTGTGCCATGTTCGAGCGTGCCAGCACACGCATTGGAAGTCCGTCAAGGCCCGCCTCGCGCTCGGAACGCGACGCCTTAGCGCAGTAGAAGAACCGCGCGGCGGATCCAGGTTCGATGTAACGCGCCGTCGTCGCCCCATCCGCCCTGCCAAAGCAGGCGTGTTTCCCGAAGGCACCTCCATGCACTGGTGTGGCATGCGCTCGTCCAACGCTCTGCGGGAACAACGCCAACACCTCCGCGCTGCCGTCGTGGATCAGGTTCGCAGGCCAGCGGCCATTGTTCTCGACTACGTCACTTAGCCCAACCCTGCACCCATCCACGTTGATCCCCGCCACGCCATGCTTGAGCGCGGTTCCCGCAAACGTCCCGTCGAGAGGCTTCATCGCTACGATGATCGGCTCCCAGGCGGGCTTGAGAGCAGTCCCATAGCCAGACCAGGCACGCGCGGCAACCGTTGCCGGCGCTGTGATAGCTGTCGTACCTCCAGGCTCGACCGCCCCCAAGCCACCGCTGTACGACACATCGTTGTTCGCCTTTCCCCCAGAGCAAGGAACGCCCCAACAGTCTGAATCCGGGTAACCGATAGGCCGATGCCCGATGACTTCTCGTTCTGCCCCCGCCGCCTTGTCAATCGCCTTCGAGATATCCAGCGACTTAGGGAAGCCCGACCCGTAGACCCACATCAGCGTGTCGCGGATCTCAAGCCCCGCATCCTCCAGCGCGCACGCCAGCCGATGCCAGGTCCGCGTGCCGCCGAACGCCAACACCATCGCGCCAGGCAGCAGATGCTCGGACAGCGCCGCCCACGTCTCAGGTTGGAAACTTACTCCCTGCGCGTCCCACTTCTTGCCCATGAAGCCAAGCTCGTAAGGCGGATCGCAGAGCAAAGCATGGAACGGCGGACCAGAATAGTCTCGCGCCCAGCCAAGGACATCGACTGTGTGGATGGTGACGCTCACTCCACCAGCCCTCCCCTGACCGCACTCAGCGCCACACCATCCGGCGCCTCCCAGTTCCAGTCGTCCAGCTCGGTGACCGTGACCTCGACTCGCGGTCGGTCCTTCGAATAGCCCTTGACGAAGCAGTTCTCGACGACGTGGTGATCGTTCGAGATGACACGCGCCTGCTGAAGCGCATCGAGCAGCAACTCCACCGACAAGTCGCCGCGCAGCCGCCACGGGTAGTAGACGATGCCGACGACTGACAGCGGATGCCCTTCAGAGCCGAGGCTCATCTTCAAGTCCGCAGGCACCTGGAAGGCCACGGCAGCGACGTAGGAGATTGCCGCCTCCGACTTGATCGACATCGGCTTGCCGCGCCGGCCACGAACGATCCGCCGCTCGTTCTCCTTCCGCGGCAGGTGCCCCGCGATCACAAGGTGGACCTTCCTCCCCATCAGCTCGCCACCCACATCGCTGTCAGTTCGTGCGCCGTCACCTTCAGCAGAGGAGCTTCCTCTTCCCCCTCGACCAAGAAGGTGCGGCGATCCTCCCGCCACTCCTCCACCCTGTTCCTGTGATCACGGAAGGCCGAGGCAAACGTCTCGAAGTCGCAAATCGGCGACGCCCCGTACTTCGCATTGAGCCCGCGAACGAGCGGCGCTACCAACACCGGACCAAGCTGGCGCCGAGCGACCATCTGCACTACGTCGGATGTCACCGGATCGACACCCATCAGCTCAAGTCCGCGTGCCGAGAGACAGAACAGCGCGTCGAGCCAAGCCACTTCCCACTGGCCCTCGACGAACTCCAGGAACCGTTCGACCGTCCCGAACCTCTCAGCCAAGAAGACGTTCGTCCCCCGCGTCACCTTATCGAGCGGCGCCGCATGGTTGTCGACCCAGAAGAGTTCTGGCGCATACGTCGGCCCGAGAATCGGCGGCGTCCGCGACTGGTTGACCGCTTGGCTCATCGTCACCCGGTTGATCGCCAGCTTGTCGCCGAACACCACTTCCCGCAACGGCAGCAGCAGCTCAGGCTGGAGGAATCGAGTGCCGAGCATCCCGTCGCCGATCCCAGCCCCCGCCGCGATGCGCTGGTGGTGAACTTCCCCGATGACCTCCACCGGCTCCCTGAGCCACGCGAGGTCGATCAGGAAGCTGTAGAAGCGGCACACGGCGCCCCCTCCTCAATCGGAGCCGGCTGCTCGCCAGGCAAAGCGAACGTCGCGACCTTCGGCCCTTCCCCGAGCAGCTCCTCAACCTGCACCACCGACCCGGCGAATCCCAACCAGACGTCGCCGACCGCCAGCTTCCCACGGTGCACGATCGACCAGTTGCCTACGCACTGGCATGGAGTCACCCTCCCCCGCTGGACATCCCATCCCCCGTGGCCGCGACCGTAGCACAGCCCACACTTCGGCGAAGGCAAGCGCGTCACCTTGAACACGTAGTCGCGGAAGAAGACCTCGGCGCCGACCGTCTCCTTGAGCCTCTGCTCCTGGTAGGCGATGCGCCGCCACTCTGCCTGCTGCTCCTTCCTGCTACGCTGAGCCATGTCCTCCCCTCCACACCTTCCGAACGAGGCAACCAGCCACCGGGCGCCCACCCTGAGTCCGAATGACATCCGCCGGCGGTTCGCCTTCCGGCACCAGCGCCTTGACCTTCTGGCAGGCGTCGACCGTCGCCACGAGAATGCCCCCAGGGCGCAGTACGCGAAGGCACTCAGAGAGCGCCGATTGCAGATCCTCGCGGAGTAGGTGCTCGAATACCGAGATCGCAAAGACCGCGTCGAACATCTCCCCGGCGAACGTCATCGCCGTCATATCGCCGTGCACGAAATGGATACCGCGCGGTGCGAGACGGTCGGCGAGTGGCTCCTTCGTCTCCCACGACTCGTTGTCGAGCGCCCACACCTCCAGCGTGCGCCCCTCCCCAACCGCGACAAGACGGCGCCGCGACTCCGTGAGGCGAAGGGAGAGCGAGGCCAGGAACAAGGTGAATGGGCGGTAACCACACCCGACGTCAAGCACCCGGAGCGGCGAACCTCCCGTTCGCCCGTACGACTGCCAGAGCATCTCGACCGCGTACCCGTACTCCCAGCGGCGCGTCGCCATGAAGTCCGAGTCGATGTCGAACGCCTTAGCCGTCTCCCCGTCGAGCTGCTCGGCCGCGATCAGCCGCTTGTACCGGCGCATGTCGCTAGTCGTCGAGGCGAAGGTATCGCCCAAGAGGTCGCCAGGCACCGCCCAGACGCGCTCCACACCTTCTGGCAGCGCCAGGAGCGGCCCGCCGTTCACCCTTCCACCCCATCGACCCGCAACGAGAACGACCCCGATACCCTGTAGAGCACCTTCTTCGGCTCGCACTCGCGGTCAGGTAGCCCGACGTAAGCCACCTCCAGCAGCGCCGGCCCGCCTGCCGCCTCTGCGAGTAGCGCCAGCGACTGGATCGCGCGCCCGCCATCCTCCAGCGCCCCGTCGACCCGCAACGTGACCCCACCAACCTCGCACTGCACGTCGAGCGTCTGACCCTTCACCAGCTCCCGCGCTTTGTTTCCTTCGCCCGCCATCTTGTCACCCCTTGAGTCGCGCTATTCTCTCGGCGCGAAGGTGATCCCATGATCGCCACGCACCCTCTTCTTGTGGAGGTCCTTTCCTTCCCATATCGCAGCCGGGATCAGTCCAACGAACGCCTTGCAGCGCCTTCGCCCTTGCTGATGCAGGCACGCCCCGCACACCGGACTGTACGCCGGGAGCGACAACTCCTTGTCATCTATCCCGACGCCCTTCATTTTGCGCATGCTTGCCCCCTAGGCTCGCAGGCTATTCTATCACGCTTCGTGGAACTCCACTCGGTAGTCGAGATTGAACTTCTTCGCCAACTCTTCCCACACTCTGTGCCAGTACGAACGATTCGCCTCTTGCATCCTCACGGCTCTCTGCTCACCAACAAAGGTCGGCACGTCAATCGCCTGCACCTTCTTTTCGGCAAGCGCGATCTCCTGCTCCAAGTCCTTGATCGAGCCCAGGTTTTGCGACCCCATGACGTAAGTGCGGTCCTTGCCGACGGCGCGGATCTCCTTCGTCCCGGCTTTGCGCGCCAGCTTTATGTCATCGATCGAGAACGACTGGCCGTACTTATCCCACTCAGCGTTGTATTGCCAGCCGGGATGGTTGTGCGTGAGCGTCGCACCTCTCAGCTTCGCCATATCAGCAGGCGGAATCGCGCACGAGTCACGCCCACCCTTGAGGTGCGTGAGGACCTTCCCGCGCTCGTCGACAACGACAACGTGCTCGATAGGAGCCGTTCGGATCTCCCACTCGGCCGTGCCGAGCGCCCTTTCGTACGCACGCGCAGCCACCTCGCCGCCCTTCCCCCCACCGACGCCCAGCACCTCCGACACCGTCGACGCCCCCGGCGTAGGCTTCTCCCACGACCACTGGAGATCTTCCTTCGTCGGCGCCGGCTGGAGCTTGAGCCCACGATCTTCGAGCTTCTTCCTCTCCGATTCCGGGATCATGCTCTGGAGGCGCGGCATGTCCTCTGGCACCAGGTAGATCGTACAGCGGCAGTGTGGGTGAGCGGGCGGCGCATCATCACCCGACGCGAACGGCTCCTTCAGCTCGACACCCTGCCCATCGAGGCCAATGCAGATGTCGCACGTCCGCTCGTCGTAGGCGATCATCCAGAACTTCTTAGTGCCGGTACGCGCGAAGATCCCTTCATCCTGAAGCTGGCGCCATCCCTCAAGCTCGCCCTGATTGGACGCCCGGATGAGTTCGGTACGCGCGATCATCCGCGCCCGGTAGTTGATGAGCTTCTCGTTGTACCGAGCGATGCGCCGCTCCGCAATCTCCGCCGGCAGGTTCCCGTAGGCATTCTCCGCGAACCGCCGCAGAGCAATCGCCTGCCGCCCGGTGACGCCGATTGACCCCCGGATCAGCGCCGCGGTCTGGTCGACCGACAGCCCTTCCCTGTAGGCCGTCGACAGCATCTTGCGAAGGCCATCCCTCGTCTCGTCGGTGATCGCCGTGACGAGCTTCGCGCCGTACGTCTCAATGAAGTGCTGGGAGCGCGGGTTGGTGACCTTGAAGCTCAAGGCCTCGCCACTCCACTCCTTGACCGCACCGTTGCCCGCCTTCCGAAACTGAGCAAGGCGCGACTCTTCGATGTCGTCGAGTAACGGCTTAGCGATACCGTGCTCCCACTCCACCTGATCCGCGATCAGGATCGGGGTGCCACTCTCGATCGCCGTCTTGATGTCCGAGTTCGAGAGGAGATCCTTCTGCCCGTTGAAGATCGAGGCGACCTTCGCCGTGAGCTTGTCCTCATCCGCCGCCGTCGGCCCGGCCTTGTGGACCTCGACGACCTGGCCATCTCGCCAGAAGAAGACCGCAGCGCCCTTCGGCGGGTTCTGCGGCTCCCCGAGCTTCTTGTAGGCTAGACCCCCACGAACGAGAACGTCTGGGCGCACGAGCAACGAGATTGGGAGAGAGCGGCGAACCTCGGCCGAAGACCCTTCCGGGTGCAGGGCAAGGATTCTCTGCGAGTCCTTCGGCTGTCCGAAGCGGAAGTACAAGCCGTGCGTGTAGCCGAGGCCCATCCCCCTCCCCTCCCCCCTACTTCGGCACGATGAGCCCCGACCTCACCCAGCCGAGCGCACGCATCTGCCCCTCATCCAGCGCCCGGAGATCCATCGTCGGCGGAACATGCCAGAGCGCCGGCGCCAGGATGCCGCGCGTCGCCCAGAACTGCTCCCAGGACGCACTGATCGCCTGCCAGAGTTCCGGCGTGATCTCCCCGGTGAACACGACGACGTCGGTTGGCTTGAGGTTCAGGATCTTCGCCCCGCTCAGCTTCTCGAAGCCCTGCGCCAGCAGCTCTTGGAGCTTCATCACCTGGAGCCGAGCACCCTCCACCGCCGCCTGAATCTTCTCCTGCGACAGCTTAGGACCCGTCGGACCCGTGCCCCCAGTCGGCCCCGTCGCCGCGACCGCAGGCCCCCTTGCCCCAGCCGGCGCCCCTACTCCCTTCCCAAGCACCTCTGGCGTCCGCGCTTGCCCGCCTTCGAGATCAGATCTCAACTCTTCCGCCATCCGCCACCCCTCCCACCTCTCTGTACGGTAGACGATACTTCAGCGCCCGACCCGCGAGCGTCGCGCCTTCGACCCCTTCCTCCGCCGACCCCATCGCCGCCTCGGCCGCTTCCGCCTCAGTAATCCCCGGCAGCCCCACCTCCTGGAGTACGCGGTTGACGAGGTTGAGGTTCGGGAACAGATCAGCGCCAGCCTTCGCCAGAGAGTCGATCGCCGTCATGATCTCTTCAACCGACGGCACCTTCGGCAGACTCACCTCGAGCCTTGGGTAGCGGGTCAAGCCAGGGAACGCCTGCGAGTTGAAGTCGATCGACTTCGTGACGAGGTGGCGGCTCAAGACGCCGGCCATCCCCACGAGGTAGCCCATCGCCGCCGTGCGCGCCGTCTCCTGCTTCGACTCGATGAGCGCGTAGCTCCCTGCCTGCTCGTGACCGACCAACAGGAAGTCAGTGAGCAGCGCGATCATCATGTGCGCCGTGTGACGGTTCACAATCTCCGTCGTATTGAACTGCCGGGTGCCGCCCGTCGACAACAGCTTCAGCTCGTACGCTTCGGGGTGGATCGGATCGCGCGGCATGAGGATGCCTTCCTGCTCGTCACGGCGCACGTTCCGCACGATCTTGTCGCAGGCGTCCTTGATCGACGAGAGCGCAGGGTTGGTCAGGACCTCGATCGGGACGTACATCACCGGCAACCCCGCAAGGTCGCGCTCGACACCGACGCCCTCGATCTGCTCGACATTCTTCTTGAAGAAGTACGGTCGGTAGGCATTCAAGAGGATGCTGCGACCCTCCGGGTTGCCCTTCGCCTCCCTCGTGCGGAAGAGGAGCAGCTTTTCAATCGGCACGAAGACCTGCTGGAAGCTCGCGCTGTTCTGCCACAGCCCACGAATCCCGCCGCCCTCGTCGAACTCCCACTTCGCCAAGGACGTCTGGCCGCGGATCGCGAGCTTGCGCGGTGCGATGAGCCCATCATCGTACTGGGAAGGGATCTCGCCCTTCGGCCCCTCCCTCTTCTTCCAGACGTGCTCGAAGGCACTCCACCCGAAGACGAAGAACGTGCAACACTCCGTGACGAACGACGACCACGAGTGCGACATATCGTCCATCCAGCTCTGGACGAACTCGACAGCCAGGTTGTCGCTGTCGGACTCTCCGTCCGTCTCCACGTTCCAGACAGCCGTGCGCATGATGAGTTCGAGAACGAGCAGCGAGGCGCCGATGATCGGATCGGTCTCCGCCATCTCGCGGAAGATCTTGCGGCCCTTGTCGCCCTGAAGCTCCTTGACGAAGCCCTCCGTGACCTGCCCGCCCCACCGAGAGAGGCCCGTCGTCCCCAACTCGCCGAACGAGACCCGGATCTGCTCTTCCGTAGTCAGCGTGGTGCGTTTGTCGTCAGCCATCGTCCTCCCAGTCCCCGCCCGCTACGACCCCAGCTTCCACCTGCTCTGCTTTGTCATGCTAGTGATACTGACTCCATCCGTCAACCGGCCGCTGACCCGCAGCAGTTTCTGGCCCTCCATCGCATAGCACCCCGCATCCGCCCAGTGGCAGACGCCCTTGTTGTACCCGCCACGGACTCCGGTCTGTGTGCGGACCTCCACCCGCTCCGGCGCCAGGAGATGACTGATGGCCTCCTCCGGGAGGTCGATAGGAAGCCGCACCGCCGAGAGCCCTGCGAAGAACTCATCGAACTGCCAGGTCATGTTGACGCGCAGAATCCGCTCGTCGTGCGACAGCTCCCAGCGGTCGGGCTTGCCACCGCCCTCCCTCTCACACACCCAAGCGTCGATGCCCAACCCATCCCGGAAGTGGTCACGGATCTCGCGCGCCTTGTGAAACTCGGGGTCGGCATCGATCACCGCACACTTGACGTTGAACATCCGAGCGAAGTAGTCGAGTTCGCTCCAGCTCCCAACCATCCCCACCCGCACCACGAGATCGCCGCGCTGAATCCAGTAGTGGAGAGTGCCGCCAACGTCGATACCCATTGTCGTCGGCCCCGGATCTTCATTCGCCATCGCCGGGTTGCCCTTCATCCGGGCCTCGATCTGCTCCTTCGACCGCTTCATGCCGCCGGCAGAGTACGGAAGGCCGAGCGCCGTGTTGTAGAACAACTGGAGGAGCAGCGGATTGCCCTGAGCGAGCACCCACTCCCTGGCGAACATCTCCAGGTGACCGACAGGCGAGAGCATCGCCGGGAACTGATAGCCGCGCACCGGGTTCCCAACGTCCGTGTCGCGGTACCTCCCACTGAGCAGCGCCTCCTTCGCCAACGCCCTCCCACACGCAGCGCAACGAAACGCGGTGAGGTCCTCTGAGACGTTGACCAGCACCCCGCGTTCATCCGCCCACACGAAAGGCTGCTCCTCATTGCAGTGAGGACAGGAGAAGACCCAGACGCCCATGGACGAGTTCTCGTATTCCTTCCAGATCCCCTTGCCACGGACCGTTGGATGGCTCATGTCGACCTGCCATGGATTGACCTGCCCCGTGAGCCTCTTCCTCGCAAGCTCCGCGTTGTCCTGGTTCTGGCGGTCCAACTCATCACGGATCAGGAGCCGAGCCGACAACTCTTCGAGCTGCGCCTCTGAGTTCGAGCCGCGGAGGTAGATGCCACCCGTCCGCGCCTTCTTCAGACCGACGTTCGAGATGTCAGTGAACAGCGCCGCCAGGTACGGCGAGTGCTGAATGACCTCGTCGATGCGCATGTGCGCGAAGTCGCCGAGCTGGCTCTGGACCGGCAGCGTGTAGAGCGCGTTGCTCCTGAGCTTGTCGACGAAGAACAGCAAGAGGCTGATCGCGTACTCGGTGAGCCCGACCTGCGTAGGCTTCACCACCACCTGCCGTAATGCGCGGTGATAGACGAGCGCCTCCATCACGTCGTCGAACAGCGGTTCGAGGAACGGGTAATGGCGTCCAGGCGCAAAGATCGTGTATGGAACCCACTCGCCCCTGTCGTTCTTGATGTACCGATACTCCATCGACCACGCGAGTAGGTCGACGTCACCCACCGGCCACGACAGGGAGTGCGCTTGCGAGTCGTCTACGGTAGGCTGCGATGAAGGCGCGCCGCGTTTCAGCATCCATCTCCTGAAGGACTTCTGCTACGTCCACGATTGCCTGCGTCTGATGAATCTCCGCACCAATGATCTGCGTCGGCTTCCCGAGTTCGAGCCGCTCCTCATCCCACGTCCGGAAGATCAGCCCCATGACCTTGTCAACCTCTCCCAGGTTGATCGGCTCACCCTTCCCCGCAAGCTCCTTCTCCTGCCGCTCTTGGAGTTGCTTGAGACGTTCGATGCCGAGCCCTTCGAGCGCCCGGATCACCTTCAGCCGCTCGGCCCGCGATCTGACTAGGCTGCGAAGCTCCTCCACCTCCGAGACGACCTCGGCCTGGACCTCCGCCCCCGCCACCTCGACGACACCGCCCGGCCTCCTCACGGCATCGCCGACCGCCGCAGAATTGCCAGCGAGCTTCTGTTTCAGTGCTGCCCAGTTATGCCACCCGCAGTGGTACGGGCAGTCGTAGTCACCGCCCCAGATGGTGACAGTCTTGTGGCTCGGCATCCCTCTCTGCTTCCCCACCGCTCGGAATGATCCAAGCCTGAGCCAGAGATGGAAGGCGCGTTGATGATCCTTCGCCGTGAACGACTTCCCGGCTGCCACCTATCCGCCCCCCGCGCCACTCCCTGGTGTCACCACTGCCACCACCTCTGCCCGCGACCAGCGATCCGGTCGGCAGTCTACACGAAACCGGGGTGTTACGTCACCCCCATCCTCAACTCGCCGGAGCCGGTGGTAGGCGGTGGTGCCGCGGTGTAGCACACCACAGCCATCAGAAGCCCCGCCAAGCCCCTCTGTCGCGCCGGCCCCTCAACCCAACCACCCACCGAACAAAGATCAGAGGAGAGAACCAGGCAATGCGCCGCCGTCAGGGGTGAATGCTGGAGTCTTCCCACGACACGAGACGTGACGCTTCTCGATCTCCTTGGACCAGGTGACGAAGACGGGGATCGGCATGCCGGTTGGCGGGATGGCGACGACCTCATCCTTCCCGCACACCACACAGAAGAAGCGGTAGCCGCCAGCCACGTTCGAGACATAGATCGTCTCATCACCCTTCCGTGGCACTTCGCACCTCGTCCTTCGGTAGAAGCGACTCGACCTGCAAGACCGCGGTGATTACGAAGTTCCCCGACGCCGCACCCGCCACCGCCTCCCGCGCGACGATGCACAGATTCTCGGCCCTCACATGAAGCAACGAGAGGGCCTCTCTGAGCCGCGCGTTCTCCTCGCGGAGGGAGGCGCATTCCTTGTCCAGCCGATCCCGCTCGAAGCCAAGGCAACAGATGTGGTCAACGATGTGCGTTTCTCTCTTTCCGACCCATCCCGCGACGGTGTCCATGCCCCGGTCGTGCCAGTCAGCTTTGGCGCGCATGGCGGCGAGTTCGGCGCGGGCTGGCCCGATGACTTCGTGTTGTAGCTGCGATTCCTTGCCACGATCATGGTCAAGATGCTGAATGGCCTTCTCAATCGCTCCGCTCATTCGAGATCCCCTCCCTGGGCCGCAATCTCATCCTCAACCACTACCCGAGCGCACGGAGGGCAGAGACTCCCAGCCGAAGCCCCCGGCACGAACACGTTTCGGCACCTCGCGCACTGGCGCACCTCAGCATTCGCCGCATCCTCCACGAGGCCAAGCACCCCACGCTGGCGCCGGATGATGTGGTCGTACTTCCCTTCCTTGATCCCCTTCGCCACACACTCCAGGCACAGACCACCCGCCGTCGTCGCCCCCGGCTTCTTGCACCTCGTACACTTCTTGTCTAGGTCGATGTTGATTGTGAACTCGGCCACGGCCACTCCCCCTCGCCGCCACTCGCAGCACTCCCACAGTTGAACCCCATGATGAAGAGGCGCTCCGCCCACGTCATCCACGGCATCGGATACCGCCACCCCGGGGAAGCATCACCCCGCATCCCGGCTTCGTAGCCACGCTCCCATGGAGTCCGTCCATCTTCACTCAGCCGCAACGGCACCCGGCACCCCCTTCACCCCGACGTAGATCGAAGGCGGCTCGGGGATCGGCGGTGTCGGAGCGATCGCCCGCCAGAGGTGAAGACAGTGCGGGTGGTTGTTCACGTACTCCGATGCCCTAGGATGGAGCTGCATCACGACTTCCTCATCCTCCCAGAAGAGTGCTTTGACGAAGCACATCTCCTCCCACGTCGGAGTACGGAACGCAGAGACGCTGACATGCTCCCATCCACCCGACGCCCCCGAGCTGAGGATCGTGAGCGTGACACCCTTCACCCGGTAGCGGAACGCACCCCACAGCGCCCCAGCCGGCGAATTGCCAAAGAACGGAAGCGCCACGCGCGCCCGCTCAAGAACGCCGCCCGCCTCAAGCCTCAACCCTTCCCCCTCTCATCGACTCCCGCCATCCACCCCTGCATGTAGTCGGCAACCGATCGCGCTTCACCCGTGTGATACTGGAAGAGATAGGGCGGCATGATGCCGCGCTTCGCATCATCCCGGCCCCTCTCCCACGCCGAACGCCTGGCGCTGGTCACCCTCTGGAGCAGTGCCTCATCAGCCAACACCTTACACGGAAGGCCCCCGGCAAAGATCGACGCGGTGCCCTCAATCGTCACCGTCCCCGGCAGGCGCCGGCAGTCGAATGGGATGCGAAACAGCGCCGCGACGAAGAACCGGAGGCGGTCCCATCTTCGCCACGCGATGTTGAGGAATGCGGACTGCCGCCATACCGCCGACCCCTGTTCGACGACGACCCGCCGGCCCTCAACCTTTGACCGGAGGGAGCGTGCAAGGTGAATAACCGCCCGTGTCAGCACGTCGTCGCTAGGCTCGCCATTCGGCGAGAACTCCTCGTGGAACCCGACGCTGCGCAGCGTGATCTTGATCTCTCGCGAATCGAGCGAGCCGAGCACCTTCAGGCCAAGATCGCACGTCACCCAAGCCACGTCGTCCCGCTTCAAGATACTGACATGGCCCTTGACGTCGCGCGGTACGACGAAGACATCAGAGAAGCCGCACGAGAATAGATTCCAGACATCCGCAGGCCACCGCACCGTCAGCGAAGTCAACTCGACGCGCTGTGGCCGATCGAACCGGCGCCCCTCCTTCATCTCACACAGCCTCCGCTCTCCTCCTCGTCAGGAACCCGGCGATGAGGGCGCCTTGCGAGTGCGAGCGCGGCGTCGACCTCCCGTTCGAGCATCCCGCCGAACCGCCCAATCGCGCAGGCCAACGCCACCCCAACGACTACAGAGACTGCCAACGGCAACAGGACGAACGCCGCGACGTGGTAGAGCATTCGCCCGCCATCCGACTCCGGCTCGCCAAGCACCCCAAGCTGCACCTCGATCCGTGTGATGATCGTGACGAGCATCCAGGTCCCGAACCACACCGCCGAGAACGCCAACCACTGCCCCGCACTGACTCCGCTCAGCTCCATGCTCCCCCCCTCTTCTCAGACGAGCGTCGGCTCCTCAGCCGTTGCCCGCCCCACGATCCGCGTCTCTCCGCAGTTCACCGCCTGCGCACCTCTCTCCGTCAGCACATAAGCATAGGCAACATCCGACTGCTCGATGTACCCGAGGCGGATCAGCGCGTTGAGCGTCCTTCTTCGCTGCGAATCCTTCATCGCCTGGTCGAGCGATTCCACGGTCACCCCCGCGCCAGGAATCCCCCGCCGATCCTTGTACAGCGGACTGCGGAACCACTCCAACAGCTCACGCTGCTGCCGGGACAGTGCCATCGCCCTCCCCCTTCTCAGCCAGAATGCAGCGGCACATCGGATGCAAAGGAAGCGCCATCTCGTAGTACGGAGGGCGCCCGCTCCCCGGACAAGGATCTGCCTTCGGCTCCTTCCTGAAGCCGTGGCGGAACATCACGCCGCCCCTGGTCACTGGCCCCGTATGGCTGCACTCCGAACACATGACGTGCCGCTTCTCAGCAGACACCTTGCAGCCTCCGCGCGCTCCGTTCTCTTTTCAGAAGCGCTTCGGCATCAGGATCGGCCCAGATCATCACTCCACCATAGACCGGGCACTTGAGATCCTTCGGGAAACATCTTGGCGACCGCCCGGAGACTCGTAGCGCATCGCACGCCTTGCAACGGTAGCTGCGCTCCATCACCTTCGCCCGCGCCCTCTTCGCTCGCCGCTCCTTGACTCCCATTATCCCTCGCTTCTCTGTTAGGATCTTCCGAGAGATTCTACGCCTTCCCCGCCACGACTACAAGCGCCCTGCGCGCTGGCCCGCTCTGTTTTCTGCTGCTGCTCGGCGTATGCCTTGAACGTATCGGTGAGCCCCGCGACCGCATCCGTCACCCGGTCGACCACCCACTGTGCCCTGGTACCGAACGCCAGCCGCTCTCTGATCTCGCGCACAGCGTCCTCGGTCGCCGTCTCCCCAGGAACGAGCCCCCACTCTCTGAGCGTTGTGAGAAGCGATTCCAGGCGCTCTGTGTCACGCTTGAGTTGTTCCGAGCGCCAGTGCAGCGAGCCTTCACGGTTGAGGAACGCCTCCCCCATCTTCCGGCTGACTTCCCTGCCAAGCGCCCGCTCCTCCTCCTTCGTCCGCAGCCACGCCCTCCAGTACTCGGCGTCACCCTTCTCCGGCTCGAACTCGCCGAAGATCTTGGCCCGGCTCATGAGGACGTAGATCATGGCCGCGATCGGGTCGACCCCCTCTTCCCGGTGTGGCGCCTTTCGCCTGGTAAAGAGGCGGGTCCCAGTCGACGCCACCTCCAGTAAGCCGACCGGCTCGCCCGCCAACTCATCCAGCGAGATGACACCCTTCGGCGCCACGAAGTAGAACTCGTGACAGTGTGCAAGGTACGCCCGCCACTTATTGTCGCGAAGGAAGTCTGGGCGGCTCACCTTGACCTCGTACCCGATCGTCGTCCAGTGAGCCCAACTCTTCGCCATCACCCACGCATCGAGTCGCCCCGAAGGCTCACTCGTCATCTGCGTTGGGCCGAACTTGCACTCAGGGACGAAGACATCAGCCTTGTGCTTCTCTCGGAGCAGCCCGATCACATCACGCGCCGCAACCATCGCCCGCACCTCGCTCAACAGAAGAGGACCACCCCGCCGTCGTACTCGACGAGGTGGCCCAAGTCACAAGCCTGCCCGCAACTACTTCGCCGGAGCGGGGTTGCACGTCTTCGGCAGCATCGCGATCGACTGCCTCCAGTGCGACACGATGTCGTGGTTCGCCTGCGACCGGAATCGGAAGTCGAAGTCGAGCCACTCACACCCCTCTGGCACCTCCGCCTGCGACGCAAGCAAGACATGGCAATCGCCAGTGCCGCACGCCGCCTTCTCCTTAGCCGCAGCCGGAGCCCCGACAGCCCCCGGAGGCGGAGTATTGATCGGCGCGGACGGCGGCAGCGGATCGAGTTGCAGATCGAGAACCGCCTGCGCCTCACGCTGAGCGGCCCATGCCGCATCGTAGAGCGCCTGGATCTGCGGATTGCAGCTCGTCGGCTTGCCTTGGCCTGGGCGCTCCGTCATCGGGTAGATCGCGAACAGATTTTCGTCAGTCCACCGATCGTCGCTTCGGAGGCCCGTACCGTCGAGGTAGATAGCGCTTCTCTTCCCCGTCTTCCGGTGCGTCACCGTGATGTTGACCTCGTACGGCTCGGTGCCATTCGGCTCGATGCCCGTGTACGTGATGTGAGGCCAGCACCCCAACTCTCGAAGGTGCGTACCGAAGCGATGGAGCCCACCCTCACCCATGTACGGAACGCCGAAGTACGCCCCCCAGAACCTGCCTGGAGTTCGCGTCTCGACCTCTCCCTCACCCTCCGCCGGCGGCTTCGGCGGAACAACTACCGCCGGGCGCCGTTTTCGCGTGAGGAGGTAGAAGGCGCCGACGACTACGACGATGACCAGAAGCCATCCGAGTCCGCTCACTTCTGACCACCCGCCTCAGCCGCAGCCAACTTCGCCGCCGCCTCCTTCGCCGCCTTGACCGCCGTCGAGTTGAGGCCGAACTTCGCGCTGATCGTCGCGTAGGCCAGCGTCATGAAGCCGCCAGCCTGCAAGAGGCCCTTGATCGCGGCCACCCAATTCGCAAAGAGCAGCGAGTACCCTCCCGTCACCAGGAACGCGAGCACCGCCGAGACGAACGACGCGAGGTACGCGATCCACGTCATCGTGCGCGTGGTCACCCACTTCGTCGGCAGCTTCTCCTTGATGAACTGGGCAATCGTCATGCCGAGCGTACCGGCGAGGACCGTCGTCGCGAGCTGCTCCCAGTCGCCGAGTCCAGCGCCGACCTCTGGATCACTCGCCGTCTGCGCGGCTACCGCCAGCGACACAGTCGCCGCGAGCAACACGCCCAGAAGTACGAGCATTGCCAAGAGCCCTTTCGAGCATCTCCCTCTGCGCATAGCTTTCCTCCCTCTCCGCGCTTCGAATGGCGCGCCGTCTATCTTAGCACTTTGCGCCGCCACGCGGTAGCTTCACCCGGCAGGCCCATCTTCCGACAGCGACTCACGCCGCACGATCTCCCTCGTGAGAGCCGCCCTGAGCAGCCTGTAGACAGCGGCAGGGTGCGCGTCCATCGGCACGGTGAGCGATCCCTCATCCAACGGGTCGCGCGGGTCGCGCCACGCCTGTCCCTCCACCTCCGCCGCGATCCGTCGATCCATGATCGCAAGCGCATTTCGCAGGTGCTCGTCGTGCATCTCCGCGATGAGAAGCGTCCGCCCGTCCCGCGTCTCCCACACCTCTGGCAGTCTCTCCAGCAGGATCGCTTCCCCAGCGTCACGCGGGCTGCCCTCCATCGAATCGCGGAGCGCGACGACTCGCCGCGACCACTTCCGCAAAGAAGAGATGACATCATCCATCTCCTCGCGCTCATCCTCCACCTTCGTATGGTGGTAGCGAAGCGACGACACCAAGCTGTCGGTGCGCGCAAGCACCTCCCCAAGCTCTGTGAGTCCCTGCACGCCGAGGTGCGCCAACTGAAGCTGTCGCTCGCCAAGCTCCCTTGAGAACGCTTCGAGCTTCTTGCGCAAGCCAGCAAGTTCTGCGTCCATTATCTCCGTCGCCGACAGCGGCCCACCAACACCCGTCGGCATCCCTTGCCCGTCGACCCGCATCAGCTCCCCCTTCTCAGTCCCAGTGCACGCGCACCCGCTGTCCACCACCCGGAGAGATCTCGGACTGCTTCATGAGGGCGCCGACCCGATCCTCCCCCCCATCACCGACGATGCCCGTCGCCAGATCTCGGAGCGTCCCGATGCACGGCCAGTAGCCGGCCTTCGCATACTTGAAGGCACGGCGCAGCGAATCCAGGGCGAAGTCCGGGTCGATCCGGTTCACCGCGAGATGGCGGCGTAGGGTCGAGGTGATTGCCTCAAGCGTCGCCAGAAGTGTGCCGTCGCTTCCGACAATGAACTGGCAGAGGCAGAAGTCGAACGAGTCCACCACCTCACCCGGCGACCCAAAGAAGCGATGTTTGATCGCCTGAATCCGGCGAGGCGACTCCCACATCATGTAGGTGTCGGTCGTCACCGCCAGCTCGCGCTGTAGCCCGTTCAACTCGATGAAGGTGTCAAGCTCATCGACATCAGAGAAGAACACGTCGACGTCGCTCTCCTGCGGCTCGCCCGTGAACCAGCGACGCGCAGCCCCTCCCGCGATCCACGCATTGTACGGCAGCTTCAGCGTTGGCTTCTCTCCCAGGCACTGCGACTGCGGGACGCGAATCAGCAGAGCAGCCATCAGCGCACCCTTCGATGCTTCGGAGACAGCGCCATCCTCACAAGCACGGCAAGAACGAACAGCACCAGCGCGACGAGCACCCCGTTGACCTGGACCCATCCGAACGAAACCTGCCGCGCACGCTTGAAGAACTCCATCGTGTTGGTGAGCGTGTACTCGAACTCATCCTGCGTAAGCTGCATCATCCCTTGGCTGTAGCCTAGCGCCGAAGGATCGACGGCCGCCAGCTGTTCGCAGCGCACCGCCAAGCCCCGCAGAATGTCGAGCTGGTTCGACGTCTTGAGGTTGGCTCTCTTCACCACCCATGATCCGTACTCCGGGAGACCGGCGTCCTCCGCCTCTCCAATGAACTCGCGGACGTACTTCGCCTTATCCCCAGGCAAACTCGCATCGTAAGCGAGCTGGAGGTTCGACGTGAACGCTTCCGCCTCCATGTGCCGCCACGCAGTCAGACCGCCCAACCCCAGCAACACCACACCGAGAACCACGACAACCAACGTACTCGCCCGCATAGTCACTCCTCATGCTCCTTGAGATCATCCAACCGCTTCGGGGTGAGGGCTTCCGCCAACTTCCCACCAAGCGGCACGCCGTAGACGCGCCACCCATTCGAGTAGCGGTACGCGGTCGCCTTCCCCACCTTCTCCGCCTCTGCCCTTGTCCCGTACACTTCGACAGTATCCCAGTTGTCGTTGTGCGGCCTTCTCTTCCCTCTTCGCGCTTGGAGCAAGAAGACCACATCTCTCGTGATCTCCGCTCGGATCTCCGCCCGTCTATCGCCAAGCGCCTCGATGATCGCGTCCGCCGCCCGTCGGAGTCGCAAGTACGGCGCCATGTACTCGGCTAGCGACTTGTCGCCCAGACCTCCGCCGACTCTCCCACATCCCTCGCATGGATGCGTCCGATGGCTCAAGCACCCAGGATGCGAGCACGGCCCGCCAGGCCCCGTACTCGGCGGAAGCAGTTCAGCCGCTATCGGCCCTGGCTTTCCGAGAGACATGAGCACCGATCACCTCCGCGATTGTCATGTTCCCCCGCTTGTTCAGGCCCATGTCGTAGAGAGCATCGAGCAAGGCGAAGAAGGTCGAGCGCGGCAAGCATCCGCAGTTCCGGTACCATCGCCGCCCCTTCCCTCCATCGCTCAAACAGACCAGTAGCCAGCCCTTCCGAGAGGCGCGCAACGGAGCGACCTTCCCACACCCGATGCACGAGTGCTCGGACCGTCGGCGCTCAACTTCGAACGGCGCGGGCTTCCTCATCACCATGGAGCCCTCGCGCATGCGTCCCGCATCTCTCGATGGCGCCCAGACCTCACCGCGTCGATGAATGCGCGCCCACAGTTCGTGCCAAGCCACTGGATGATCGACGCCGCGACCGTCGCATCACGCTGAGAGACGATGGCCCTTCCCCCACGCGGCGCCAAGATCGAGACGAGCGCCGGCGGCGTGTTGCGCTTGCCATTCTCCCAGCGCCAGGCCTCCGCGAACTCCTTCTCCTCCACCGATACGCCCTGCTCCACCAGTTCAGGAGCGATCCGGTCGGCGTGCACCGCATCATGCTTCAGTTCATCGAACTGCGCCGGCACTCCGCGCGCCCTGAGTTCTTGGAGGACCGCCAGCCGATCGTCTGTCACCCGGTCGAGCTTCGCCCCCAGATCGCACAGTAACTGCTGAGCGATCTCCGGAGCAGCTCTGTCGAGGGCCGAGGCCAGCCACCCCTTGAGTGGGCTCTCGCTCTCGCCCATGAACGCCGGACGATGTGGCCTCACCGTGTACCGAACGACGACGGTCCCGGTGAGGGTCCTCTTTTCCTCGACTGTCACAACGTCGTAATGCTCGCCGTCTTTGACGATACGATCCCCGACCCCCGCGTATCGCGAGTCGAGGTCCCCCCGCGTCTCGACGACCCACAAGAGAGAACCACGCTGGTCGACTACGATCTCGGAGAGGCTCCTCGTGCCCTTCTCCTTCGCGAAGAACTCTTCACGGATCGCAGCTCGCCCCGTCGGCCCGCGCCGACCCTCACCCTCTGAAGAGATCAGACCCATCCCCCCGCCCTCCTTCACTGCCCCAAGAACGGCCCGAGCGTCACCGAGTCCTCGTCGTACCACAGAGTGAACGGCTGGCGAATATCGATCGCCTCAGGCAGCGCAACCCACCCGATCACCGTCTCGTAGAGAAGGCCTCCGCCGAACGCATCATCCCACTTCATGACGTCAGACGAAGAGATCTCGAACTGCTTCCGACCCTGCGTGACGACAAGACGCAATGGGTGCCAGTAGAAGCGTCCAGGCTCAGGAGTGATGACCGTGACGAGTAGTGCTTCCCGCCCCGGCCACGTTCCGCCGAGGACCCGCATCACCGCAGATATGGCCGCGACCTCATCCGTCGTACTCGTCCCCCACGCCAGGGCCAGCGAGTCGCTTGTGCACCAGAATGCGTGTATCGTGAGCCCAGACGAACCAGACAACGTGTGGACCTGCAAGAACCCCTGCCAGCGATCCGGCAGCGCCCCCGGCCCCGCGACGCCGAGTGCCATCACCCCGACCAGAGCCACCACCAACACCGCCACAAGAACGCGCCCAACGATTCCCCGCTCCATGTACTCCCCCTTCCTCTAGCTGACCAGCACCGATTGAGGCGCCGGCACCTCTTCACGCTTGCCCCCGCGCAGTCTCGCAGCCCACGACCTCGCGTATCGCTCGATCTGGTTCAGCGAGGACCTGTTGCGCTCCTCCATCTCAGCCTTGAACGTCACCAACTTCTCAGGATCAGTGATCGCCTGGCACGCGGCGTCGTAGGTGCGCCGCTCCACCCTGCCGATCGTCGCGAAGGTATCGAGCGCCGCAGCGATCTCCTCGGCCCTCGCCGTCATGAACTCTGAGAGAGACATCCCCAACCACTCGCGACACGCCGCTTCGACCTGCTCCTCAGATGCCCCGAAGAGCATCCCTCCGCAGTCCTCGTAGCTTTCATCGTGCACCGAGTATTGGCCCTGTCCGACGATCAGCGCACACGCGCACGCCACGGCGTTCGAATCCGCGAGGAATGTGATTGGATCGCTTGGGTTGATAAGTTCGTAGACCATCGCCCGCCCTCCACTCTAGACACCATAGCTGGCAGCCCTACCTGCCCAACGCTAACGACTCCGCTCGTTCAGCACACTATACCTGAAGGTCCCAACGGAAACAAGCCCGAGTGCGCAGCATCTCACTCATACCACGGCAGCGTGTCGTAGAGTATCCCCCCCAGGTGCCGCCCTGCGGCCTGCCGCCCTACCCGCTGCACGGTCACCGCCTGACCACGAGGACCGCGCGCCGCAGGGCGCGTCGCCCCATCGCGCTCGACGTAGAGCGCCGACTTCGCAGCCTGGACGCTATTCGCGACAGACTCCGGACACCACTCCCCCCAACCCTTGAACAGGAATGGGATGCGTGCTCCTTCCATCTCCTTCGCCAACTCCAGCGGCCAGTCCGGGTGCATCGGTCGAGCGCCCCTTCCCGTCTCCCCACCGCAGACAACCGCATCGAGAGCGAGTCCAGGTCTGTGCTTGAACAGCCCAACCTCACCCGTCAACTGCAAGGAACCGAGCATCGGCTCAACGCTCACCCAATGCCCGGCAGCAGGGCACTGCATAAGCCAGTCCAGCCGGTCGACGAACTGCTGTTCTTCGATCGTCGTCCCGAGCCACACGTTCGGGAGCGGATGATAGCCAGCACCCTCCTTCGCGAAGAACGCCGCCATGCGCTCTGGCCGCTTGGTCAGGATTAGGAATGTGTGCCGAGGGCAGTGCGCCGCCACCCCAAGCAACGCGCGTACCGCATCGTCCTCCACCCCCGGATGAAAGAGATCGTTCCACACGCAGAAGACCGTGGGGATCTTCGTCGATGTCGGGACGTTGAGTGCTTCATCCATCACCCGCACGCACCCGTTGAACGCCCCGTCAGCACGGTTGAGCCCGTGGTACCGCATGACGATCTTCGGGTTGGACTGTGCCGCCCTCATCTTTGTCTGTGCCGCCGCCCAGCAATTCCTGCACCCCGCCGACACCGGCGAACACCCCTCGACGTACGACAGCGCCCTGTCCCAGTAAAGGCCGCGCGCTCTGCTCTCCGCCCGCTTTTCGTCGTCGTTCATTCAATCCGCCCCCACTCCACGACTTCTGACCGGACCCAGAGCTTTGGGAGAAAGCCTAGACCCTCTTCCATCCCCCAACCAGGGAACGCCGCATACGCCTTCGCGATGCCGTCGAGGTGTGCGACGAGAGGGAACCAGCGAGGCGAGTAGGCTAGGCTCCCCGACTCCACATCTCTGATGAGATTCATCGGATCGAGAACGACCCCGCCATGCACACGCTCAGGGTCCGCGATCATCGGATAGAGGCCAACCGTCGACGCCAAGAGAATGAACTCGCCCCGGACCTCGAGCCGCACCCCCGTCGGCAGCTCGCAGCGCCACGTCCCGAACTGATTCCACATTCGGCGAGGCGCAACTCCTTCTGGAAGGACAGGCGTGGCGACCGCATGCTTCTTCGCCGCGAGGAGGGCGCTACGATATTGCTCACCGTTCACAGAAACACCATCCCACAAAGGAGCAGCCGGTCCACCAGGCGGGCGACCCGGTGAGACCGGCCTTTAGAGCGGAGTCGTCTGATCGTTTCAGGCGGGAGATGCAAGACGACGGCTGGATTGTATGCGACACCAGCAACAGAGGTCAAGCCTCCGCCTCGTGCGCCGCCAGGACCGCCTTGACTCCTTCCAGTAGGCGCTTGCGACTCTCCCCCATGAATCTGAGCTTCCCAGCCGACGTGTAGACGAAGAGGTAGAGCTCCGCACAGTCCCGCACCTCGTAGACATCGCCGAGCGCCTCCATCGGCTTGCAACGCGCCCCACACGCCAGGTGCATCTCGGCGACCCCTTCGACTTCCCCCTTCTCCACTGGCCGACACTCCCGGTCGATGAAGTGAATCACGAAGACCGCCTCCGGTGCTCAGAAGCCAGTGCCGAACGCGATTCCTGCTTCTTCACATCCTCATCGTCCGGTGCATCGACGCGCACTGGTTTCACCGCACCACACTTTGAACACTCCGCCACCGTCTTCCCTCCCTGCACCTTCGCCCTAGGCCAGATCCTGAGGTAGCCAGTGTCAGCCCCGCACTCGTCGCACTTAGGGTTGCCCAGAATCTTCATGCGCCGACCTCCTCCCCTCGACAGAACGCCGCCGCCGCGCGTGACGCGATCTCTTCCAGAGTCTCGCTCGGATTCTCGCGGTAGCCTTCGATTCCTTCGGCAATAGAGCGCCAGAGTTCCGCGATCCACACCGCCGCCTGCTTGACCGCCAGAGAGAGCGCGCGCATCGCCTCACCCACCTCGTCCAGCGTCACCCCGATACGCGCCCGGCTCAGTGACATAGAGAGCACCGCGGCCCCATGCCTGCGCAGCCACTCACTCTCTCGGCGTGTTACCCTGGCATGTGGTTCGCCACGCGCTTCCGCCAACAGCTTCCCGACGAGCTTCGCCTGGCGCCTTTTGTTCATCTCTCATCCCCGCCCCTTCGTGTAGCCCTTCGCCCGATACCCTACCGCCACACGCGGAGGCAAGACCAGGACAGGCCCCAACATCTCACAGTACGGGCATGGATAGTGCCTCCGCGTCGAGAAGCCGATAGACGCATCATCCAACGGCAACGAAGCCGTGAACTCCTCCCCACACCCCGAACACTCCACACGGCAGGACCGCGTCGCGCTCCGCTCATCGCTCGTCCCCATCTCCCTCCGCCCCTCCTTCTGGCGCCGGCAGCGTCTCTTCCGCCATCGGCAGCTCGGTGAGGTCGACGACCTTCAGCATGTTGCCATCGGCGTCTTGAAGCCCGCCCGTCTTGCCCCTCTTCCACTTCCAACCCTTCACAAGCCGCCCGAGGGCGAAGACCACGACATCAGCCCCCTGGTTCTCAGGCTGTTCGAGAACCTTCTCCACATCGAACGCCCGGTAGACGCGGATCTGCGGATCGATCTCGATCTCTTCGCGCATCCCCGCCCCTTCGTGACCATCACACGACATCGGATCGGTGAACACCGCGTACAGCCCAGCCGTTCGGCTCGTGATCCCGAGGTCTGCGAGCTTCTGCTTCGCCTCCGCCTTCCCGAGGCCGACCATCTCCACGAGGAATGCCTGCACCCCGTCCCGGTCGAGCGTGCCGAACAGTCGTCGCGCCGAGCAGTTCATGAGGATCTCGACGAAGCTCGTGGGCAACCCTACCGGCCACGCCAAGTCGTGCTGCTCCAACCACTCCGCCGCCAGAGCCTCACGCATCGCCACTTCCGAGTCGAAGCCGTGCGCCCGGAAGAACGCCTCTGGACTCACCGCCTCCGGGTCCAAGAGATCGAAGCCCCGGTAGAGTTCGAGCATCGCGCACGCCCTCGACCCCTCAACGCGCTGCACTCCCTCCATCGACCCGAGAATCGCTCGCAACCGCTTCACGCGCTGTAGGACGTGAACGTAGAGCTGGTCATGAGGAACACGCACGCCGTCGCGATCTTCGACTTCCAAGATCGGCGCCGGCCTCCCATCCTCGTCCGTGTGCGCCATGTCGCAAGCCACAATCTTGAATCCATCCAGATGCAACTTCTGCGGATGGCACAACGGGCACCCGAGATTGAGCTTCTCTGGCTGGTTGCACTCCGCATCTTCCGGCATCCCGCCCATCCCCTGATGGTCCGAGTGCACGAGGTGAACGCCCTCTGTGTAGGCGTGACGATGGAAGAACGCGCACGCCCCTTCTGTTCTCTCCGTGACCTGCTTCCTTGTCTGATCGCTGACTGGCATTGCTACACCCTCCCCGGCTTCTCGACGAGCTTCTTGTCGCGCCCCTGACCGACGAGAATTGTCTCCCACTTCAAGACCAAGAGCCACGGATTGAGCCTCGCCGGCCCGTGTAGGTCGGCGAACCACAGCAAGAAGTCCTCGACGCTCTCCGCCCCCTCTTCTCGGGCATCAGACTCCGTGAGATCGTTGAGTCGCTCCAGCTGCACGCTCGTCAAGAAGACGAGGAAGCGCGCCGCCCAATTCGGGAGGTGGAGCGATGGGTGACCGCCTTCCAACCGCTTGAAGTGCGCGAGGGTTTCGAGCATCTCCGGCTCAGGCTCGAACCCGTCGCCGCACACCGGATCAGACGCCGTGAACGTGATACGGCCACCGTGGAACGACCACGGCTCCCTGATCCAGAGCATCGACTTCGCGCCACCGTACGGCGAGTCGACGACAACCTCTTCACCAGTCCGCGTATTCCTCAACTCCCACCGCCGCGTGCCGTTGACGGGCTCGCCTCCCGGAGCCCGCACGATCCACTCATCCGGCCTGATGTTGATCTCCGAGAGGCATGCAGGCATGCGCCGCGTCTGCCACTTCCTCCGCTCGCAGATCGCCCTCACGCCGCGCTCACACATCAGGAGCTGCTGCTTCTTCTCATCACTCGACATCCGACACCCCTTCCTCGCTCACCGCTTCGTAGAACGTCGCCGACCGCTTGATGAAGACGACCTTCACCGCGCCAGGAGGCCCGTTCCGCTGCTTCGCGACGATGACCTCCGCCGGCACGCCATCGCGCACCCTCCCATCCTCCGGCGGACCATCCTGCGAGTCGCCACGGTAGACGAAGAGGACGACGTCCGCATCCTGCTCGATCGCCCCCGAGTTATGATTCACGAGCCCGTCAGCTAACCACGAGGCAGGACCAGGAACCGTCAGATCGTAGACCTGCTCCTCGCCGTCAGGTTCGATGCTGACTATTGTGTCCCAAAAGAGGTCGTCCGTTGCCGCGCGCCGCAGCTCCGCATCGTTGAGTATCCTAGCGTAATCTAGGATCGTGCTTCGCGAGGGAGCGAACTTGAAGTGCGCCGATCCACCATAAGCAGTGCCGCGCGCCGAAGCCATTGCTCTGGTCGTGATACCCTTCGCCACCATCACTGCGCGAACCCTTGAGAAGATCTCTTTTGGAAGTGTGTCGATATTCGTGTTCACCGACGTTCGCGCGAGCATGTCTTCGAGCCTCCGCGCGTTATCCACGCGCGGGCCGAATGCTCCGACAAACTCAAGGAACCTCCGCTGATCCGGCGAACCTGAGACGTCCACCGTGTACAAGGTCGATCCCTTCGACGCGACTGTGCGAATCCGCCCAACGATCCTGAATCGAAGCAGCAAAGCAGCGACGTCCTCAACCAACGCGCGGCTGCACGTAGCGAAATAGACTCTCGCCCGCTCTGGAGTGATACCGCTCGGCGAGACCCATATGCAGCCGTCCGTAGCCCACAGGTGGCGCAGCAAGAGCGCGATCTGATCATTCCGAAGACAGAAGACGGCACCAGGGAGATGCTTTTCGTGAGATCGCTGGTTCCAGATTCCCAATTCGCGGAGCCAGGCATTCACTCCGGCACGATGCCATCGGTTCCCGTTGCCTTTGATGACGAGTTGGTGCCAATTCCCACGCCCTGCGTGTCGGGTGGATTCGCAGCCGAATCCACGCAGCGCAGCGGTCACAACAGCCTCGCTATTCTCTTCGGAAGAGGTAGTGTACCTGAGGGGACGGTGGGTCAGATAACTGCCATCGCCAACAAGATGCCCAAGCAGAATGACTTTCTCCTCTTCCCATACCTCAGGAGCAGATGGCTCAGGCGCCACACGCGCCATCGCCATTCGTTCTCCGACCGCCATGCTCTCGATGCGTCGCCAACCGCGTCCCGTTAGGAATCGATGCCGTGCAGTCACTCGGATGAAACGCCCGCTTGAGGTGGTTATCTTGAATACAGGCCGCACGCCAACGGGCCACACAGCATCGCTCTGAGCCCGCACGACAGAGCCGGCTTCCGATACGGCAAGCACTTCCGGAGACTTGCCTGTTAGGTCTGAGATGCTCACGCGCCGCCCATCTGCGAGCATTACCCTCGTCTCGCCTGTCACGCATTCCCTCAAGTCTGAGAGCCGAGGCCGCTTCGAGTCGCGCTTCTCCACCTCGCGACTGAGCTGCGACACGGCGACGACCGGAAGGTTCAACTCGCGCGCCAACTTCTTGAGCGACCGTGTGATGTACGCGACCTCCTGCTCACGCGACGGCGTTTTGACTCCCGCCTCCATGAGCTGAAGGTAGTCGACGAGTATCATGCGCAGATCAGGGTATTGGGCACACATCCTCCGCGCCCTAGCTCTGATGTCCACCACCGTCGCCCCCGGCGAGTCATCGATGAGCATACTGCCCAGGCGCAGACGCGGGACAGCAGAAACGATCTCGCGCCAGTCCTTTGTCTCCAAGAACCCCGTCCGCATCTTGTGGAGATCCGTCCCCGATTCTCCAGTGAGCAGGCGTTCGAGCACTTGCTCCTTGGACATCTCCAGCGAGAAGAAGCCGATGGTCCCCTGGCTCTTCGTCAGCATGTTGCGGGCAAACGCCAGGACGAGGCTCGACTTCCCCGTTCCCGGTCGGCCAGCGACGACGATGAGATCCGACGGCATAAGGCCACCCGTCAACCCATCGAGCCGAGCGAAGTGGGTACGCACTCCGACACATCTCCCAGGGTCCTTGTGCCGCGCCTCCAACTCGCCGATGTGTTCGACGAAGAACGATTCAGCGGAGACGAACGTCCGGCTTGTGCCACGGTTTGCGATGTCGAAGATCTCCGATTCCGACGCGTCGACGAGTTCAGCGACAGGCGACTGTTCATCGTACCCACGCTCCGCGATGATCCCACCGGCCTCGATCAGCGACCGGCGCATCGCCTTGTCACGGATCACCTTCGCGTAGTATTCGAGCGCCGTTACCGAAGCCCCCCTCGACAGCAGCTCGTTCAAGTAGAGGCGCCCGCCAGCCCTCTCCATCTCGCCCTGCGCCTCTAGATAGTTCGCGAGGAGGATGACGTCAATCGGCTCCCCTTCAGCGAACATCTGGACGAGCGCCCGGAAGATGACTCGATGCTTCTGGAGATAGAAGTCCGCCGCCTTGAGCGCCTCAACGGCAAACGGCACACCTTCCCCCTGATACAGCAAGCAGCACCCGAGCAGCAGTTGCTCCGCCTCCACATTCTTCGGCAGCTCTCGTACGCCGCCGGCGCCCTCATCTTGCCCCGCCATCTCCCTCCCGCCTGAACTCCTCAACCCCTACGCACTCGCCACGCCAAGCGCCTCCATCCTCCCATCAACCGGGAGGGCGAAAGGCGCCGAAAGGCGCTGCGACGCGAACAGCTCAACCTGCGCCGCGTAGTAGCGGGAGAACGCAGAACGAACCGCCGCCCGGTTCTCGCCTTCCGCCAGCTCGCGGTATCCGACCTGCTTCGCCGCGCTGCGAATCGCAGGGTCAAGAGACAGGAACGTATCCCAAGCGCCGTCATCGAAGACCTGAGCGCGCTCAAGACCTTCGCGGCACGCCTTCACCGCGCGCTCGAACGCCTCACCCTCCGTCGGCTTCTCGGATTGAATCAGAGCCACCGCCTCCTGGTAGATCGCACCAGGCGCGAGAGGATAGCGCCGCGTGGCCTTCCGCACAGCACTCACCGTAGCCCGCAGCAAGAGATCGTCAGGGACGCCCGCGAACATCTCGTCCCACGTCTTCCACATCTCCTGCACGCTCTCCTCGTTATCAGGAAAGGTGAAACCGACGGTGGCATGCAACATCGACGCAGCTTTCAAGAGCCCAGCTTTGGTCGCCATCGCGTTTGTCCACCTCCTTGACGCTCAGTATACCTGAGGACCACAATGAAACAAAGCGCCACGCCCCGCATTGTTTCCCCGCCCCCTCTCGAATCTCATGCACCATCCGGCGACGACTCCCCCTCTTGCAGCCACCGCGTCGTGCCGTTCCGCGCCGCATCCATCGGGTCGAAGGACTTCCTCCCAGCGCGATCCCACTCCCTGGCCTCACCGAGATAGCCCGGGAACTTCTCCTGCCCGAAGATCGTCTGCGGGCGGTAGTAGCCTGACATTGCCGGGTCGCTCCCCCAGTGCGCGTGCTGATACTCCACGACGAGCAAGATGTCTTCGCGAGTCGCCCCTTCCGCCACCCGCGCCTTGAGCCCGCTGCCAACACGCCACCGCGCCGCGCCCGTCCTCCCGGTGAGCGCGTTCATCAGGTCCAGCGCCTCCACTTCAACCGCTTCCGCCTGCGTCAGAGGATCGTCCACCGACTGCGGCTCCTCCCCTCTCCCTGCACCCTCACCCCCAGAACTAGACGAAGACCTAGAACTAGACCTAGAACTAGATGTCGAAATAGCCCCCTGCCTCGCGGTCACGTCAAGGACTCCAGAAGGACTCCTCTCGGACTCCCCTGAAAGCCCTTCCGGACGCACTTCCATGCCGAAGAGAGTGTCGCTATGGCTCATCTCTTGAATCGAATGGAGTAGGTGTCGGAGGTTCGGCGCGTGCTCGCGGACCGCCGCGAACAGCCGGGCGATGAGCGGTGATCGAGGAAGCTGCCGAAGGTCGTCGATCGCCCCCTTCTCACAGGCCCCAGCCGACAGTCGATGCCACTTGAAGTAGGTAACGACGAACACCAACCGCCCCGGCTCATCGAACGCGATCAGCCCGCGCCTCTCCAGCTCTGCGACCGCCTCTTCCACCTTTGCCAACGGCCACTCAAGATCGTCGGCCATGTACGGAAGTGGAAGCCTGTAGTAGCCCAGCATGTTCGCGTGCTTGTTCGCCAACAGGTACCCGAAGGCGAGCTTCCCTTGGTCAGATAGCCCGCGTACTGAAGGACTTTCCCACATCCTGCATTGGATCATCCCGAATGACAGCATCCCCGCCCCTTCCCCTCTGAGTGGGAAGGCAGGCAAGGCCCTCCGCTCAGAGACAGGCTGTTGTCAGCCTACGGAGAGCCCGCCGCCCGTTTCTCATTCTTCCGCCGCCCCGAAAGAGAGCCGCAACTCTTCAGGCACCACCCGGACGAGCTTGTAGCGCCAGTCCTTTGCCCCGAATCGCTTCGCCGGCTCCAGGCGCATGCCGTGTTCTGGTTTCGACTCCAACTCCCGGCGGATCGACGACATATGCGTGGAGATCGCCGTCGTCAGCCCACAGACCCGAACCACCTCACCCGCCGACACGTACTCGCCAAGGTGAGCGTAGAGTAGTCTGAAGATCTGCTCTTCAACCGTTCCCGGATGAGTGATCGACCCGCCGAGATGCCCTTTGCCACGCTCCGCATTGCGAACCCGCTCGCTCCGCTCCTCCATCTTCCCCCCACTTCCCCCGCCCTAGACTCCCACCATACGGCTCGCCCGGCGTCGGTACAACGTCACCCCCACATCTCCACCGCCAAGCCAAGCGAACCGATTCCCGGCCCCTCCCCCTTCACCATACGCCCCGCCATCACCGAGTCGACGCCCCCACAATCTCGTCGCGGATCACACACCGCGAAGCGCGTTGCCGAGACTTCTGGAAGCGCCTATGCGCTCGCACCACCCTCAACCCTTCCGCCGTCAGCTTCGCGTGGAAGTACGGCAGGCGCCCCGCTCCGTCGTAGTCGCGAGTGCAAGCCGTGATCTCAATGAGGCGCGGTGCGTGCTGTTCAACGAGCCGCAACTCCTCCGCCTCGCGGCGCCCGAACACGTCGACGCCACCGACCACCCCCAGGAGTACGTTGTAGACGTCTCGCGGAAACTCTATCTGTACGTCGTCCTTCTCCTCTCGGCTCATGCCTTTTCGCCCTCCTCTTCAACGACGACCCCCTGGTTCATCGTGAACGAGACTTCAGGACCGGAACCGACCCGCGCCATGAGCACGAGCTTCCCAACCTTCTCCGCAGCCCCCTTGATACGGAGAAGCGCATGCGCATCGAAGACAGACCCTTCGTCGACAATGATCGCCGGCGCCCTCGGGTTCAGCGCAGCCGCCAGGTAGACGGCGACCTCCGCCTTCTCCCCCGTCGACGCCTGGGCGAACGGCACGCCGTTGTAGAGGAGCCCTCCATCCTTGAACGTCAAGCCCTCCACTCCGAAGCTCGCCTTCGCAATCGCCTCTTGCCGACTCCGGTCGTGCGCCGCGAGCTGGTTGGACAACTCCTCGGCAAAGGACACCGCCGCGCGATACTCGTCTCCGAGCTTCCCGCGCTTCTCCTGCTCGCGGACGCGATCGTTGATCCACCCGGCCTCTCGGATGCGAGTGGAAATAGAATCTGTCTCCTCATCCTCCAATGCCTCGGCCCGCATCACCTGCTCGTTCGTCTCCTCCGTCAGCTTCGAGAGCTGATCGTCGAGTGTCGACAGCACCCGGCTCTGCTCCTCCTTCTTCGCCATCAGGTCGTCGATCTGCTCGGTGATCCGGTCGATCTCCCCCGCCGTCTGCCGGCGCACATCCTCTGCCGTCCGCAGAGTTCGCAGCGCATCCTTCCCCTTCTCGCGCTGGCGATCCTTCTCCCGGTTCTCCGCGTGCCGCCGATCGAGTTCTTGCGTCAACGCCGTGACATCCACCGGCTCGACTGGCTCATCCAACGGCAACAGGGCGAGCGCCCCCTCCAGCCGCTTGACCTCAGCGTTCGCCACAGTCCGACGACTGTAGATCTCCTCTCTCGTCTTCTTGAATTGCGCCGGGTTGATGCCGGCAGCCAGCGCGCACACCTCATCGACTTCGCCTGGCTTCATCTGCAAGAACCTCGATGGATCGAATGCCGGGATCGCTCCATCCTCCCCACCGAAGAGGCGCTGGAGAACCTGCGCCGGCGGCTCCATCCGCGTCCCATCCTTCTTCCGTACAGTGAACGTCGGGCGCTTCCCAGGCTTCCACTCCCGGCGCACCACCAGATCCGTGAACCGGCTTTCGACGAAGCCTTCATCCGTCCCCAAGCGAAGCGGCGCATCTGGCATGTTCCGCGCCCCGTAGATGCACGCGGTCACCACGCCAAGCGCCGAACTCTTCCCCGCCCCATTCTCCCCACCGAAGATGATGAGGTCACCACGCGTCGTGAAGTCGACGTCAACCCTCACCAAGCCCAAGTAGTTTGCCGCCGCGATGCCCTCTAGCTTCTGACCTTCCTCTGACATGCTCCGCTCCTCCTCTCTCCCTCACAACAGACTGCACGGCTGGCCGGATTCCCCACTCGGCTCCGCGACTGATGCCACGTAGCGAACGTAGCCACTGGGCGCTGTTCTGATTGCAGGCCCTCAAACGCTCCCGTCAGGGACGCCGACCTTGCCACGCCCAGCCTTACCCGGTGCTGACGCACCGCAACCCCGCAGTCCCTACTCCACCGCCGTCGGCCCCGGAGTCCCGCTGAGCGGCGTCACCTTCCGCTGCCAGAAGCGCGTATCTTTGACCTGATACCCTGCCCGCTCGATCCACTTCCCCTCAACCAACCAGTCGCCGACGATCGCGACCTTCCCCTCCAGCAACTCCTTGAGTCGCTTGTCGACTGCGTTGTACTCCGCCTGCCCTTCCTTCAGCGCGAAGTAGCGACGTAGCAGTTCCTCGATCTCCGCGTTCTGCTCGATCGACAGGCCCGGAGAATCCGAGCAGATCGTCGGCTTGCAATCCAGCATATGCGAGCAGCGCCGGCACTCCCCCGACTCCAATCGGTCAGGCGCCTCGCCCGAGGCGACCGCCCGGTTCACCTCGCGGAGCTTCGCCTCGATCCGAGCGAAACGCTCCTCGTCGTAGGTCACCCAAGTGCCCTTGAGATCGAGAGCGATCTTGTTCTTCGGCACGAGCAGCCCGTGGAAGCTCTCATCCATCCGCAAGTAGCACGTCATCTGGTCGACGTACCCGCGGTGCCACGCATGGTCAGAGCGCGTGAAGTCCTCGACGCTGTTCACCCCAGCGTAGAGCCACGGCGACATGGACTTCACATCGAACGGCACCACCGCGAAGTCACCGGTCGCCGCATCCCGAGGCCAGTCGTCCAGTTCATCCGGCGCGAACAACTCAGGGCGCGGCACCATCTTCCCGTCGATATGCCCAGAGAGCTGAAGGTCGGCCAGCCAGAACGGTCGCTGTTGCTCGACGATCCGGAAGCCCATCCTCTGAAGCGCAGCGACCGCCGTATCCTCCTGCGCATCTCCCTCAGCGAAGATCTGCAAGAGCCCGACATCCGGCAGCAACGCCGTCTGCCACGCCGTGCGGTCGTAGAACAGTCGCCGCACGCAGTCCGTACCAACACTCGACGCCCGGTTCGCGTGGCACGGCCTTGGCTCTCGGTCCGCTTCCATCACCTTGAGAAGCCGTTTCCTTAGATCGAACACGACACCCCACCTCCTTCGGACAACTGCCTGCCGGAGTTCCCCGGCCCGGTTTCCGCCCATCCCGGCGCTCGCCCATTGACCCCGTTCAGCAGACTGGTCGGCCTTGAAAGCAGCGCCACCCAACGAGCACGCTGCACATCCCGAACGGCTTGCGCCACCGGCACCCGCGAGGCAGTTGTTCCTCTTCACGCCTCCCCGCTACTTCGCGCCCTCTCCCGCCGCCTTCTGGAACGCCGTATAGAGCTTGCTCACCTTGTCGAGGTTGATCTCCAACCTCTTCCCACGGAGCCGCGCGACGTCACGGACACCACGCACGTCGCTGAACGCCGACAGCTTCTCCAACTGGTCCATGGCCGCCTGTTCGTTGCCCCCATTCATCTCGACGAGCATCTGCTTGATCCTCGTCTGCGTGGCGACATCTTCCGGCGTCGCCTCCGTCTGCGCCCCGCGGTAGTCGACGCGCTTCGCTTGATCCTTTGTGATCTTCGCTTCCGCCAGATCCTCCCACGTCAAGCCACGCAACCCGAGGATGCGGGTGATCGCGCCCACCTCGCCGTTGGTGTACGCACCCTTCGCCACATCCGCCTCGTCGATCTCTTCGATCAGCCGAAGCTCCGTCCCCTTCTTCGCGTAGAACGGATCGCTAGAGGAGCGAGTTCCGATGACCTCGATCTCCCTCCCCCAAGGGGTGCGGATGACGAGCGTGCAACTCATGATGAAATGCCCCGCCGCCCCCGTCGGTGTCTTCTGAATCGGCCCCTTGATCGCCCAGGACAACCGGAAGACGTCGGCCACCTTCTCCGCGCCAGGCGCCGTCAGGTACGGAGCGCCGCCCTGGTCGACCCAGTCATCCTGCGCCGTCAACCGCAACGCCGCGAGCTTGATGCGCTTGTAGGCCTCTGCCCGCTTGTCCGCAGTCTCAGCCATGTGCAGAAGCATGTCCGTATCCTCGATCCCGAGGACCGTCGTTCCACCACGCCGCTCGACAAGCTCCGCGCCTTCCGCCTGCGGCACGTCATCGTCGGACGGCCTTTGCCCTGCCCAGAATGTTCCTTCGCCCGCCATGCCTTTCCCCCTTAGCTAGTCGCGGATGATTGCCCGCGGATACTCGGTGAAGACCCCACGCAGCTTGTCGAGGTAGATCTCAAGCGGCTTCGTCTTCGCCTTCTCGTAGTTGTTCACCGTGTCCTGGTTCATGCCCGCCAACTCCGCGAGCAGGCGCATCGACCACCTCGCCCCCGTCGGCTTGCGCCGCGCCATCCGTTCCTCACGAATCCACCCCCCGGCCCCGCACGCCTTATCCGATGGGTGCGTCTCCGGTGTGACCTTCTGCTGGACTCCTCTCCGTGTTGACGTCACTTCCCTCCTCCTCCTTTGGTCCACCAGGCCCCGTAGGCCCCGGCCCGTCCTGACACCCCTCCGGTCCCTCCGGCCCAAGAGGACCAGGTTGGCCCTCCTCCGGCCCGACTTCGACAATCTCCAAGAGCCCCGCCGCTCTCCACTCATCCATCGCGCTCGGCATCGTCCGCATGTCATCAGGCTTCGTGTAGAAGACGTCCGTGACGTAGGCGTACCCGAAGATGACAGGCCCCTTCGACTCTGTCCCGTCCGGGTTGCGAATTGTCCCCGCCTTGTGTGCGAGGAAGACGCGCGTATATCCCGGCAGGATGCGAGGCGGCTTTCGCATCGCCAGTCGCTTGTTGAGTCCCTGGAGGACAACTTCATCGACGAAGTGCTGCGGCGTCGGGTAGTAGCTTTCGCCGACCCACATCAGCAAGTCGAACGCCTCCATCGCCTCGACGAGCGGCCGAACGCTGACCGACGCCTCCTGCCGCAACGCAGGGGCAAGCCACGCCGCCAGTCGGAAGTCGTGGCGCTGCTCTTCCGTCTCGAACGCGATTCCACACCGCACCCCGAAGTCGCTCGCGTACCCGGCGTTCGCATCATCACTCCACGGCAAGACGGTCACCGGCCCCAGCAACGTGTCGAACTGAAGCCCGTTGATCGCCTTCCATCCCCTGAAGTGCTCCTCCGGCCACGGAAGCGCCGGCTCGAACAGCACGATCGGCGGCAAGACTCCGCCCTCCGAAACCTCGCTGTGGAGATAGACGGCGCCCTTCTTCAAGTGCCCGCAGCCGCGCTGCTTGTTTACAAGTACCCGCATGCCCGCTCCTTTGCTCCCTCTCGGTATTCTTCCGCAATCCAGCTTCGTTATTCTACCTGAACAGTCAGGCACATTCAACCCGGACCGCCCAACGCTTTCGTGACAGCGACCACCTCCCCCGTCAACGGAGACGCGAATCGTGCATCTTCAGAGCCGAGACGATTCCTTCCTCCTCCACCCGACGGCGCACCGCACTCAGCGCCGCCTCGATCTCTCTGTGGAATGGGAGCCAAGCGATTGCCCCTGCCCTCTTCCCCGCCTCCCACGGAGAACCTTCGCCGCACTCCGGGAACTTCTCTGGAAGAGGCTTGAGCGCCCTGCACCCCGTCGGCCTCTCTTCGAACGACCATGCGCACCCATTCGGCCCGAGGAACACGCACGGCGTCTCCCGCCACGAAGCGTGCGTCGGCCATGTCCCATCCCTCCCCATAGGTCGGAGGTACCAGCCACGCCCCACCAGATCGTCGCATGGCCGTCGCCCTTCCCGAGAGAGCGCCGCCCGGTACTCTTCCCCTGGAACTCCGACGGCTTCAGACGGCGGCGAGGATCGCCCTCCCACCAATCGAACGTGAAGCCGCCCGTCCACAGAATCCGGGCCAGCGCATCGCCCATCGTCTGCTCGCCAGGGAGGAGCTGGACATCCTGCGGCCAGACGGCCCCCGGATACCGCTTGCAGCACTCTCCTCTACACTCCGCACAGCACGGCGCCGCGTCGTAGTAGAGCCCCGTGGTAGAGATCACGGCGCGCGTCATCCGCCCTCTCCCTCATCCTCAACGATCACCGTCCGCCCCGCTGCCCACTCGTTCCACTCACTCACAGAACACGCGAAGCCCACAGCCTCCCCAGGACGCGAGAAGGCGACGATGTGCTTCCCACGATGGCGAACGACACGATCCTCGATCGTCTCCGGCGCCCCCTCCTTTGCCGGCTGGCTCGCCTTCAGATGGTCGCCAGTTTGCGGGTCCCGTCGCGGGTCGCGTTCCTCATCACACACCGTGCACCGCATGACGGCGTACTCGGCAGGCGCCGTGCATGTTCGCTTCATCGTGTGCGGGAACCCGTTGAGGCAGTCCGCTTTGAACAGGTCGTGAGAGATCGAGATCGACGCCGTGTAGCCGAATGTCTTGCCGCACGCCCAGCACACCTGCTCGAAGACCTTCCCCTCTGTGTAGCCGTAGCCGTCGTCGTGGCAGATGTCCACCTCAGCCGTACAGTACGGGCAGCGATCTTCTGTCACGTATCCCCCTTCTCCTCTCCCAAGAACTCCAGCGCATCGCCCAAGAACTCCCGCACCAACCATCGCAAGTCTGGGTCGACAAGGACGTTCAGCGCCCGGCGGATCGCATCAGGCGCATCCTTCGGCCCTTCTGCGTGCAGGCTTCTCTTCCCCTCCTTCGCCTTCGTGATCGGTTCAAGGACGCGCCCGACGCCGTGGCACTGTGAGCACTCTTCCAACCTCACACGCACCAAGTCCGCGACCGGGAACTCCAAGACATCTCCCGGCCCCGCGTAGCTCTGAGTGCCACCCCCCAAGACAAGTCGTTCCGTCTTGAACTGGTCGAGAGGCAAGGCGAAGCGCTTGCACACCTCCACCATGCAAGTGACGGTCTCCCCCCCATCGTCGCGGAGCGCCATGAGCTTCGAGCCTGTTGTGATGTGGATCAGCTGCTCGTTCGCCGTCGCCTTCGTCCTCGTCATTCCGCCACCACCAACAGCCCCGCCTCCACCAGCCCCGCAAGGACTTCATCCGCGAACCGCCCATCGACCCACAACGTCACGCCGAGCCACTGCCAGCCCTCGCTCACCAATCGCTCGTTGATCCACTCCCTGGCGTCATCGGAGTGAAGCCAACCATCGACCCTGAGCGCGCACACCGCACGTCGGCAACTGCCTCCGCCCGTTGGCTCACTTCACAACCTCCCACGGCCCAAGCCACTTGATGACCCGGTACTTCTTCAGCATCTCCGCACCTCCTCAGGAAGAAGGCCGAGGCCGTCACCAGGCCCCGGCCCTTCCCGTCCGCTACTTCCTCGCCTCCTCGCGGTCGAGGTATTGGAGGATCGCGTCAACGACGAGATAGTTGACCGAGCGGTCCTTCTTCGCGCCGAGCGCCAAGAGCCGTTGGATTGGCTCTTTCGGCAGCTTCGACTTCGGGATGTAGATCGACAGCTTGTCGAGCAATTCCTTCTTTGGCATCTCTCCGCTCACTCCTTCACAGCAGCGGCCCCATCTGGAGCCGCAGAGAAGATCTCCCTGAACGCCCGTTCGATGCGCGGCAGGAGCCGACGCACCGCTTGCTCAGGGTTCTCGGTGTACTGACTGACGTACTTCCACGCATGCGCGTCGATCCGCGCCCCGAACAACCGGGCGAGAACCGCCGCCCCGAGTTCCGCTACCGCTTCTTGATTCGCGTCCTGACCTCCCTTCCACTCCGCCTGACACCGAGAGTCCGCAGCGTGCATCAGCTCGTGAAACAGACCCCCTCTGAATAGCTCAGCAATGTGATTGCCTGCGCCTTCTTCCCGAACGCCCCGAGGTACGGCGCCCCACCATTCGGCTGCCACGTCACCGAGATGCCCCACGCCCTCGCCACTTCCATGAGCGGCGGCATCTCCTTCGGCGCAAAGTCTGGAAGCGGCTCGCCTTCCGTATCCTCGACACCGAACACCGGGAAGCACCGGAACCCCGTGATGACGACCCGCTCCTCGCCCTTCTCCTGCCCTGGCTTCGCCTTCTCCTCCACCTTCTTCGTGTTAGGTGCCAAGAGACAGAACGAGTGCGAGCCAGCCTTGACGAAGCGCCCAACCTCGCGCCATTGGTTGAAGGTGCGCGCATCCGCCGTTCCATTCATCGCGCAGATCATCCGGTTGCACAGCGACCAACGGCTCAGTGGACGCCCGTCATCGCCAGGGATTGCCGCGATCGCCACGGTGTCGACAAGGACCTCTGGAGTCCTGAAGAGGTCCGCGAGTTCGCTCAACGCCAGCAGTGCCTTCTCGGTCGTCGCCATCTCACTCCACCTCCAGAGCCTTCCAGGCGTTGTGGCCCGTGAGATTCCCCATAAAGTCGTAGTGATCGGAGTAGCCACTCTCGTAGTGGACAACCATCCCACCAGCCGAGTGCTCAATCGGATAGCCGGCGACAACCTTCGACCCGACGACGTGTGCGAGTGTCGTGGCGACCTTCTGCATCGCAATCGCTCGCCCTCTCTTCTCCCAGTATTCGCGCTTCGCCTGGTGGTCGTTCCGCCCACTGCTCCTGAGTCCGTTCATGTTCCTGCCTCCCTTTTCCTTCCTCGATACACTCATTATACACGGATCGTCAAGGAATACAAGCCCCGCACGGGGCGCAGTCAACGACCACGCCCCGCCGGATGCCGTCTACTGATCGTCGTCCTCCTCCTCAAACGCCGCCCGCGTCTCTTCCTCGCAATCCGAGAAATCGATCACGAGCCGGACGATGCGCCCCTCCGCGTTGTAGTCGGCGTAGACCGGGTATTCCCCATCCCCGTAGCCGCTGGACGCGACGACCGCCAAGAACCCGCCAAGCGCCCCACCACTCTCCGGCGCGTAGCACGTCTCTCGGCACGCGCCGTCGTAGTCGAACGCCTTGGTCCGATACTCCTGGGTGACCCCACCCGCGAACTCGGTATCCTTCCAGTCGTTCAGGTAGCAAGGGTCGCAGACCATCACCTGCCCCGAATCCACGCCGATGCTTCCGAGCTTCTTCCTCTGGACGATCCGCTCTGCCATGTTGCTGCCTCCCTCTTCCCGCGCGACTCCCAACGAGCCGCGCACTTCGCTACTCCGCCTGCATCCAGAACCGGCGCCCGCTGCGCGTGAAACGAAACTCCGCGCACCCGCCGCTCGTCTCCCGCGTCCACTCGCTCATTTGCTCCATGCGCCCCTCGCGGCACCACTGCGCTGCTTGCTCTCTGGTCGCTCGCATCGTCCTCATGTTCCTGCCTCCCTTTTCCTGCTTTGATATTATGATTATACACGGATCGTCAAGGAATACAAGCACCCGGCACGCGAAGGATTAGTAGCACACGGAAGCAGAGGCCAGAACCTCACGCAAGAAATGCCCGCGCCCCGGCCTGAAGCTCAGCCGGTCACGACACCCCAGACGCCGTCACACGCCTTCTGGATGCCTCGCGTTGTCCGCGATCATCATCGCGAAGTTGGCGACGTCCGCAGCCTCTCTCTCGATCTCCTCAACCGCGGCCCCTTGCTCAACGGCAGCGAATAGCTCCTCCGCTTCCTCGCGGAGCCTCCGCATTAGGTAGGCGTCGTCGCGGCCTCTCCAATGGCCCTTGTGGTCGTTCGCTCGTAGCCGCACCTCCATCACACCAGCGAGTCGAAGCACCGGCTCTCGGAGGTTCAGCGTTCGCGCAGCAGCCACCTGCACGCACTCCTCACAGATGTCGACCTCAATCGCCAAGTCGTGACCACCCGCCCGCCCGACGTCATACCGCCGGACCGGCAACGGCTTCGAGCACTCCCCGCACTTCACGCCGAAAGATACCTTGATCTGGTCCACCTCCGCCCCCCCCCCTCAGCGCCAAGACGCGCCGTTCGTCATCTGCCAGTACTCGACGACCGCCTTCGCCTCCGCCGTCGTCAGGCTCGCGAACTCCGCTTCGAGCGCCCGCCGCGCCGTGGAACGCCCCTTGTACTCCTTCGTCGTTGCCCACCACTGATCGAGGAACGTCAGGTGATCGTCTTGAACGACCGACGGCCTCAGACTGCCCCGCGGGTCTGACACTTCTCCGCCCCCTTCTCCCTTCCGATCGTCGCCCGCGTCTCGGCTCGCGCCTCCGACAGCGCCCGGTCGAGCTTCTTGAGTTGTTCCAGTGGCACGCGCTTGTCCGACAGCATGAGAGAGCGGACGTAGACAGCGGACTCAGCGACTCGCGCGAGGCTCCGCTCGAAGTCCACCCAGGCCCTGCGCGCCTCTTCCTTCTCCTTCGCGTTCACCCCTGCACCTCTTCCGCGTCGAGCTTCTGGATCGCCGCGCTCAGCGTCCCCCTGCGGAAGAATTGCGACCGCGACCCCAAGCGCCCGATGTCGCGGAACGCCGGCGGCGAGAAGATCTCCCCTCCCCTTCGGACGTAACCGTTCTCGTCCACCATCAGCCCCCGCGCCTCCAGACCCTTCGCGAACTCCTTCCGCGAGATGTCGTGAGTCGCCCGCTTGAGTGTGTCCGTTGGCACCTCTCTCACTCCTCCTCGTCGCCGTCATCAGCTTCTTCGTCGACGACATCATCATCCTCGTCCTCGATCTCTTCTGGATCGAACTCGCCACCGCACCCCTGGCAGATGTACCAGTCAAGCTCGTCGTCGTACTTGAGTACGCCACCGCAGTCTGGACACAGCTTCCCCTCTCGCATAACGCCTCCTTGTACGCTCTGCGCTCCTTCTCCTCCGCTCCTTCTCTGTGGTCGGAGAGGCGGGATTCGAACCCGCGGCCCCTCGCTCCCAGGGCGAGTGCGCTGCCAGGCTGCGCTACTCTCCGTGCGCCCCGGGTCGCCGTCAATTCTCGCCGCAGACTGGCTGTCCTCGCCGGCGGTCTGCAATTCCCCGGAGCTGGTAGGTCGGACGGGAATCGAACCCGTATCCCAAGGACCACAGCCTTGTGCGCTTCCTTTGCGCCACCGACCTCGACTTCAAGCCCTAGACCTTCCACACCGGCTCTTGAAGCGCCCCAGGTATCCCAAGGCCCCGGAAGCGGACGGTCTGATCGACGGCCTCCTCCACCCCAAGCCGCAGCACTCCGTCGGCGCCGACCGCCATCGGGTACTGATGCTCGCCCTTGAGCCCAACGATCCTATGCACCGCTACGAGTCCGAAGAGACTGAACACCTCGCGCCCCTCGTGTTCCTTCCCCGTCTCCCGAACTGCAATCGTCCCGGTCGCCGCCATCTCCCCACGGAGCAGCGTAGGCACCGCCCCTGCGCCATCCCCTCCCATCTCAGGAAGGCCGTGGAGAACGGCGCGGATCGACGAACGCATCTGGTCGACGCGGTCGTGTCCCACGTTGTCGTCAGCCTGAAGACAGCTATGAGCAAGCCATGACAGCGCCTCATCCGCTTCGCCGAGCGTCTGCACGAGGTCAGGGAGAGCGGCTACGAGGTCAGCGTTCGTCCACGCCTCCTCCAACTCCTCCGCTGTCCCAGACGACGGGAAGCACTGCGCGATCATCCTCCCGGCGACCATCGGGTTTGCTCCTTGGTACACGATGTTGCCGTACTTCCTCGTCCACGGTCCCGGCGTGCATCTCCTCACCATCTCTCCGCTCCTTCGCTACCAATAGGGAGGCAGGGCAGCGGTTCGGGAGCTTGCGGCGTTGCGCCGGCATACCCGCGAGCGGGTTATCAGGCCGCTCGGCTCATGTCCCCTGACTTCAGGAACCCCGCTGCTCGCCAGCTTCATCGCCCCCACAGCATAGGGAGGCGAGGCGACAGGACTCCACCTGGCGACCTTCAGAGAGGTCGCGGTGCTGCTTGGACGCGATTCCGCGCCGCTCAGGTTCCGTGTCTCTGCCGCCCGCATCTTCATTCGACGACCAGCCCACTCTCGCCAGCAGAGGAGAAGAATCTCCCTGCCCTCTCCACGCTCGCGAGCGCGATGTTCATCCGCACCAGGTCGTACGGCTGGAGGTGGTTACGATCTGTGATCTCCAGCGCCGTTCGGCCCTCGCCCCGTCCGTCATCGTCCGCCTGCTCCAGCACCTCGCGGAGCGTCGCTACCGTCTCCCCACATCCCGGTGCCACCCACCTCGTGCCACATCTCATCGCCCTGCCCTCTGGAGCTTCGACATCACATCTTCGCGGAACGCCCTTCGCGCCGACGCGAGGACGAACCGTGGATTGCACGTCCCGTTGTAGGTCGTGCCAATTCCAAGTTCCGACACCCAGAACGCGCGCCCGTCGTCCAACCCGACCAACCACTCGCCATTGCGCGGCCCTGCGATGACCGCTCCGCACCCTTCCTGGTTGGCCATGTCGCCGGTGTAGTAGATCTCCGTTCCGATCTCGATCGTCTTCTCACTCTGGTCGTTCTTGTTCATGCTCCTGCCTCCCTTTTCCGGCCTCGATATCATGATTATACACGAACCGTCAAGGAATACAAGCACGGCGCACGTCGAGGCATCACTTCCACAGAGCTAGAGGCAGGAAGACCATTTGCGCCCCAGCATCAACCACGCTGCGCCTCTCGGCGGACGCATGCGAAGTGGATTCTCTTCCCATCCCCCGACTCGAATGACCGCTCGCTCCCGATCTGCACGCCGCACACCGAACACCGCTCTGCCCAGCTTGGCCGAAGCTCAGACGGCAGGGCGATCCCCCAGACCTCGTAGACCGCAGCCTCCCACTCCTCCCACATCGGAGGGACCAGCACCTTGAACGCCTTCCCGTGCTCGTCGAACACCTCACCAGACATCTGGCTGAGCCGAGCCAAGCATCCGGGCTCGCCGTTCACCCAGACGACCTTGCCATCGGTCGTCGCCTCCCACTTCACCCCACGGCACGTCGTCCCCTTCATCGCTTGCCCTCCGAACTCTTCGACTCGCGGTATGCAGCGAGCAGCTGCTTCCGCTCCGACCTGAGCGCCGCCCGCTCGTTCTTCTCCTTCCTCACCAACGGGCCACTAGCCTCGATCCGCTCAAGAGCCACGAGCCGGTCATCGATCGCCCGAAGGCGCAGCACCGCCTCCTCATGTTCAGCCTGTGTCATTGGCCCTCCCCCGCAAAGAAGTGCGCGAGTTGCAAGAGCGCCGCTTCTGGCTTCTTGACTAGGCGCTTCCTCGCCTTCTCCTTCGCCTTGTATACCGCGTCCTGAGCGCGAATCTCCTCCGGTCGCCTCTTCCAAGCACACCGACGCCCCGACGCCCCGGGCTTCGACCAGGCAAGCGCCGGCGTCCCGTAGAGCGGACTCTGGTAGTCGGCGATATGCGCCCACTCATGCAGCGCCGTCTCGTAGACCTCTTCGGCCAACTTCGTGCCGTGGTACAGACCAGCAGTCGCCTCGATCCTTCCGACCGTCATCGTGAAGTAGCCGCCATCCGTTCGGCCCCATCGCGCGGTGCGCTGCGCCTCCGGCGACTTCGGGCAACTCTTCCCCATGAGGAACCAGTGGCGAATGTGGGTGCACTTCTTCGCAACTCCGCTGACGCAGTACGAGCGGCCCCTGGTCACCTTCGCAACGACACCGCTCGTCCGCGCCCCGACGTTACGCCCCGCCTGGACGATGATCGCCTCCAGAACTTCCGTTGGGATCGTGGTCCGGTTGTAGAGCTTCACTGCTCATCCCTCCCCGGCACCGCCGCCACACACGTCCCGTTGTCCCCATCCTCCAGCCGCTCGATCCGTCGACACACCGTACGCCACAAGCAGCCGCCGCACGTCACCTGGCTGTCTTCGCGGCGCATCGTCTCGAAGATCTCCCGCACCGCCTGCATCGTTACGCTCTGCATCTCCCTCGCCCCCTTATGCCTTCGGCTGAACGACTGCCGCCAGGTAGCTCTGAGTCGGCCAGGATCGGTACTCGTCAAGCGCCGCGCACACTTCCCAACCAGCAGGCAGCGCCTTCTGGACCAGATCAGCCCACCGCTTCGCCGTCAGCCCGCCGTGGTAGAAGTAGGAGCGCCGAAACTCGACCGTGCCATTGCCCCGGCACACGACGCTGTCGATCCGCGCCCCGCCGAGAACCTCCCACTGCTGGAGGACTTCCCGCTTGAGCTCCGCTTGCACCTTCGTCATGGCTACTCCTCACCAACCGTCTGCCGGATCGCTTCCGCGCATTCGTCAACCTTCTGCGCGACGACCCCCATCATCAAGCAGAGTTCCAGCGCCTTCCCTGACGTCCCGGTTAGCTTCTCGGCCAGCTGGTTCGCGCGCCGGGCTACCCGTACGCACTCGCGCATAATTGCCCGCGCCTCTTCCGGCAGATCCTCGATCGGGTGCATCCTTCCGCCTTGGCCTACGCTGCTCTGGTTCATGTTCCTGCCTCCCTTTCAACGCCTTGATGTTATGATTATACACGGATCGTCAAGGAATACAAGCACGATAAGCAGTCACACCAACCACCAGCAAAAGGAAAGGCGGAGCGCACGGGCCCCGCCACACTTCCACGAACCAGCCTCGACCTCGCTATTCCGTCGGCTTCGCGCTCCCCAGTCGCTCGAACGCCCCCAGGAGCAAGAGGAGAGCCTTGCCCCTTCCGACGACATCATTCATCCCCCCCGAGAGGCGGATGATGCGGGAAAGCGCCAGCTCGACCTCGGCCTGCTCTAGATCGTTCGCCAGGGTGACGATGAGTTCCGGCTTCTCCTCCCGTGTGACTGGCGCATCCTTCTTCTGCCCGAACCCATCCCATTTGAACTCCGTGAGCGAGGCTAGAAGAGAGATCCTCGTTGCCGACAGTGGGATGCTACGCGCAAGGTCGTCGACGCCACGCTTCGCCACAAGCTCCTTGATGACCGGAGCCTGCCTCCCTGCCTCGACATCGAACATCTCGACAAGCTCCTGTGCGATCTTCATCCCCTGCTCAACTGTGAGCGGCCCGTGGTTCAGGACCACCACCTCGTCGACCGCCATCTGTTGGAGGCTCACGATGCGATGGTTCCCATCCAACACCTCGTAGCGCCCGTCCTCCTTCTCCCTGACGTTGAGGTTCTGGATCTGGCCGTTCTGCTTCAAGCTCTCAGACAGCGTGGCCTGTCGCTCCGGGTTCTCACCCCGGAAGTTCCACGGCGCCGGATCGCACAACGCGACTGGGAGCACGGTGAGCACCGGAACCGGGAACCGCGGCGCCTTCGCCTTAGCCTTAGCCTTGGGCATGACTCACCTCCGGCAGCAGCTTCTCGTCAGGTACTTCCTGTGACATGCGAGCAAGGTGGAGAACAGCTTGGCCTCTTCCATCCTTCCCCCCCTCGAGCGCCAATGGCGCGGGCGACCGTCGACAACCCATCCACCGCCCCGTCACGCTCGGCCTTGTCGCCGAACAAGAAGGTGAGCGTCGGCCGCTTCTGCTTCCCTCCGCCGCCACCATCGCCCTCGCCTTCACCCTCCCCCGGCTCCGGCACCTTCTCGATGCCCCCGAGATCCATCCGCGTGACAATCCCGCGAAGCTCGGCCTCACTCCACCGCGTCGTGCGCGAGAGTTCCCCGATCGTCACCCCGCTCGCCGTGAGCCGCTCGATCACGAGGCGATGCTTTTCGCGGTCGACATCGAAGTGCGGCAGGAGCTGATGGGCGATGAGCTTGCCCTCCTCCTCCGAGATCGGTCCGTGGTTGTAGGCCAGCACCTGCCCGATCTCCAGATCGAGGAACACGTCGAGACGGTGGTTGCCATCCAGAATCTCGTAGGTGCCATCCCCAAGCTCGCGGACGTTGCACGACTTGATGACGCCGTTCTCTGTCATCGACGCCTTGAGCTTCTGCGTCTTCCCCGCATCATCCCCCTTGATATTCCAAGGGGCCTTGCGCATTTGTGCCACCTCGACGACCTGGAAGCGTTCGAGCAGATCACTCATCCCACGACACCCCCCGCAGCGCCCAGATGCGCGTTAGATCCTTCTCAGCCTTCAGCATCTCCCCGACGTTCCTCCTCAACCGGGCCAACGACGGCCCTGTCCCGCGGCCACGCAGCGCAGGATCGACTGGTAGATCCGGCTCCTCGCTCAGCCTGTTGTACGCGAACCCCTCTGGATTGCCCGTCCACGTGATGATGATACCGTAGCCCGCACAGATCGAAGTCGACGCGCTGTCCACAGAGAACCAGGGCAGAGCGAGCATCTCTCGGAGCCCGGTCACCGCCAGCCCGTGTACGCGAATCCTCCCCGACCGGAACGCCTCGACGTGCCGCCCGATACACTCCTCGTAGAACGCCAGGTGCGAGTTTGTTCCCAACCCATTCTGCGGCGAGATACAGAAGCGTGGTCGCTCCTCCACCATCCTCTGAAGCCAGGCGAATCCCTCCCCTTGGTGGTAGACCGGCAGACACGGGAGGCCAGCAGCTTCGATCTCCGCCATGTTCTCCCAGCCCTTCTGCGCGCTGTACTCGACCTCCTTCTTCGTCGGCTTGTCTCCGAACCGCCCCGGAATGACATCCAGGTTGATGAACTCCAGGCACCGCGCTTGGGCGACCTCCTTCAGCGCCTTGCCGAACGCCACGTAGTCGGCGAGAGGGATTGTCGCTCCCTTTGTCCACGCGCTGAAAGCCCCCGAGTCGATGATGACGTCACCAGGGAACAAAGCGATCGACGACAGCAGCCGGTCTGCCGGCCCAAGAGTCCGCAGGAAGTGGTACGAGATCAGCATGTGCGGCGTGATCTCTTCGACTGCATCCCATCCGAACGAGTTCGCAACAGCCTGGTAGATTCGCATCAGAGTGTGTAGAGGTACGCTCCCACCTCGTAGAAGGGCCAGCCATGCTTGAACGTCCCGAGCCTCTTGTTCAGAGTCAGCCCGCCGTTCACCCACTGCACGCCGCGCTCTGCGACTTCGCGCAGCACCCAGAGCTTGACGTAGTTTGCCACCTGCGAATGAGCCCCCTCCACGAAGTGCAGCGTCGCGTACGTCATGTCGAACGCCACGGCGCCGTCGATGTAGAGACAGCAGATCGCAAACGGCTTGCCTTCAACCATCACCAACCGGATGTGCGCATCGAAGAACGCCCGGAACTCCTCCAGCCATCTGACGATGACTCGCCAGTACCCGGACGCGACGAACTGCCGAAGGTCGAACGGGTTCCGCTCAGAGATCCGCCGCGCCTTGTCCGCGGCCCATCGGTCGAAGAGATCCCTCATCACCGGCAAGAACTCCGCGGCGTTCCCCGGCGTCACCTCGATGCTCTCGCAGCCATGATCCGCCAGCCAGCGCAACGGGTAGGTGAGGTGGTTGTAGCGACTCTTCTTCCCATCATACGCCTGCGGGTCGAACACTCGCCCGAGATCCCAGAGTGTCTCCTTCTGCTGCGTACCATGAATCGGAGTCCGTAGCTGATCACTCGACAGCAGCTTCAGCCCCTCCACCTCAGCGGCGAGCCGCCCCGCTACCACCCCGTCGACGCAGTACGCCGTGCACCCCGTGGTAGTGTCCATGATGACCGCGCCAGCCGAGAGAAACGCGCGACCAGCCCTCATCTGATCCAAGAGTCCGTGATACCCGCACAGCACCGGGAACGCGAGGTCGTGAATCCGCGTCCTCGGACTCTCTGCTCGCCACTCTTCGAACGACAAGAGGAGGGCAGAGTGCTGGTCGCAGAACTCCTGAACCGACGTCACGCTATTCCTCCGCCGCCTCTTCCTTCCCACTCTCCGCCACCACCCGCGTCGTGATCCCGCCGCGAGCGTTGAAGTCCCCGACGACCATGATCCACCGCGGACTGAGGAGCGCCACAAGGTCGTCGCAGATCTTGTTCGTGATCGACTCCATGAATCCCTGGAAGCTGCGGAAGGCGAAGAGGTAGAGCTTCAGCGACTTCGACTCGACGCACAACTCGCGCGGCTGGTAGACGATGGTGATCGTCGCGAAGTCAGGCTGACCGGTCACCGGACACAGAGACGTGAACTCCGCAGTCTGAAACTCGACTTTGTACGGACGCCCCGGCGCCTTGTTCGAGAACGTCTCCAAGATCGAGACATCCGGCGCCGTCGGGTAGCGCGTCTCCTTCGCCCCCAACGATTGCAGCCCCTCTCCTTCCCTCTGCGTCATCTCCGTCCTCCTTCGATCAGGCTGAAGAACTCCGCTCGCGTCGTCGGCTCATCTCGGAACGTCCCGAGAAGGCACGACGTCGCCATCTCTCCCTCAGACTCCGCGCCGCGGAACCTCATGCAACTGTGCGTCGCTCGGACTACCACCCCGACACCCGCCGGCCTGAGAACCGGGTGCCCAGCCAACGCCTCCGCGATCTGCTGCGTCATGCGCTCCTGGATCTGGAAGCGCCTAGCGAACGCCTTGACGAGACGGGCGATCTTCGACAAGCCGACAACCTTTCCCCCCGACGGCAAGTAGCCGACGGACACCGTTCCCCAGAACGGCATGAGGTGATGCTCGCACGTCGAGACGAAGTCGATGTCCCTGACCACCACCATCTGGTCGTAGGACGAGGAGAACACACGACTGAGGAGCGCATCGACGTCCACCGCCGCGCCGCTCGTCAGCTCCTCCCACATCCGAGCGATGCGCTCTGGCGTTCCCCGGAGGCCATCACTCTGCGCCATCTCCTCGCCGACGAGCAGTGTCACAGCCTCCCCGAGCTTCTCGACCAACGCCTGATGCGCCATCTTCTGTTGTGCCATTTGTGCTCCCTCACCTGATCCCCAACAGCTTGTGCAGTTGGACGCTGACCCGCCATCCTTCGACACGATACGCGAGTTCCAGCGCCCGCCTGACGTTGTCCTGATTGATCTCCCATCCATCAAACACCGGCGACAGGATGTGCTCCGCATCAGGATACGCAGAACGCAAGTGCAAGAGCCAACCTTCCCCCGTCTCCTTCGTCACCGGGACGCGGATCTCGTCCACCTCTCGCGCCACGCTCGCATCGAGCGGCGCCCCAACCTTCGGGCTGACCGTCACCCAGTCGAGTTCGTCCTCCGGGATACAGAGCGTGCCGTTCGTTTCGAGCCCTTGCCACCATCCTAGGTGGTGGAATCCAGAGAGTAGCTCGCCACTCAGCTGGAGGAGAGGCTCACCGCCCGTGAAGATCACCCGCTTGCTCGTTCCGTAGAGATCGGCAGCACGCGCCTGATTGATGATCTCCTCCGCGCTCATCTCCACGACATCCGTCACCGGCTGATCGCACCACGGGCACTGGAGGTTGCAGCCTGCGAATCGTACGAAGACCACCGGCACCCCGACGTTCGCCCCTTCGCCCTGGAGCGAGTAGAAGATCTCCATGATCCTGTAGCTCTTCTCAGGCATAGCACGGCCCCTCAGTCATCCCACCGATCACTGCTTGCGCGTAGCTTCCGACCGTCTCCCAGACCCTGACGCAGGCCCCATGCTTCTCCCCGCCACACGGAAGCGAGAAGATGTGCGCAGCGATGATCCTCGCCATGTTCTCCGCCGTCGGCTCCACACCCTTCTTGAACTGCGGCATGTCATTGAGGAGCTGATGGTCGAAGAGGCGCACCAGCGCGCCGATCTTCGCGAAGTCGACCAGCATCCCATCCGTTCCGATCGCCCCATCGACCCAGACCTCGACCTTGTACGAGTGCCCGTGCATCCGCTGGCATGCCCCCTCGTACTCAGGCAGCTTGTGGGCCGCTTCGATCATCAGCGTCTTGTAGACTCGCATCTGTCTCCTCCTTCTCCATCACCCATGCGCGCCTCACTCGTCGGAGGAACGCCGCTGCCGCCTTTCCGCTCGACCCGCGCAACTCGACCGGCAGGTAGCTGTCGATGAATCGCTTCTCCTCTTCCGTGATCCCCTCGTTCACCGCTTCCCTGACAGCCGCCGGGAAGTCCTCCGGCGACTGGACATGCCTCCCGATCCCCTCAGAATAGACCCTGCCGAGCGGCGCGTCCCCGCACTGCGCGACGACGAACTCTCCGATAAGCCAGTCCGGGAACACCACCGGCACCCCCAGCGCCCATGCCTCGAACACGGTCCCCGAGACATCGCCGATGCACGCCTTCGCGAAGTGGAGGACGTCGCGCGCCAGAACACTTGACCGCCCCGACACCGCAGGGTGCCCTACCCTGACAATCTCATGCGCCGCGTCGAGCGCCTTCGAGAAGTAGAGCGGCGGCAGGACGTACTCGCCGATGAACGCACTGTGCGACGGCGCCCAGAGGACAACCGGCTTCGGATTCTTCGCCGCGAGCCTCGCATCTCGAAGAACGTGCTGCCCGTAGAACTCTTTGAGCGCAGGATCAGAGGCGAACGCCTGATGCCAGCGGAACGCCTCGTCGAGGCCCGGATGGCCGACCGTCACCATCTTCGCCCGCTCCACACCTCTCGCCGCCAAGCAGTCCGCGGCCATCGGCCCGGGTACTCCGATGTAGTCGAACTGCGACAGGCGTTCGACCGTCGTCCCCAAGACCTTCTGCAAGATCCCGTGCGATATGTAGAGGTCGCAGCACTCCCTCGGCCTCCCGAAGACGTCCGTCTCCTCGCGGAAGAAATGGACGTTGAACCGCAACGGGTCCGCAGCAGCCCCGACGCTCACCTCAACCTCAGGCGGCAGGTGTTTGGCAATCGCCCAGACAAACATCGAAACGAGGTGAGCGTATCCAGCCCCAGGATTGATGAAGTGGACGCCCACGCTTAGAACACCTCCCCGATGACCTGCTCCCACTTCCCTCGCCATGTCCGGTAGTCGAACGCCGAGCGGACCACTTCGAGCGCACAGTCCGCAAACCGCAGGCGCTCGCCCCGATTCTCGTACGCTCTACGAATCGCCGCCACGAGTTCCGGCACCGTCGGCTGGACCAGGTAACCGTTGAACCCGTCGACGATCATGTTCGGGAGCCCGCCGACGACCGAGGCCACCACCGGCACACCACTCGCCATCGCCTCCAGGCAACTGAGTGATGTTCCTTCCGCCCCACGCGTCGGGATGAGCGCGAGATCCATTCCCCTGTAGGCTTCGGGCATCTTCGCCATGTCCAGGCCACGGAACGAGACTCGGCCCATTGCCTCCTTTGCCAGGAGAGCGATCTCCCTCTTCCATCTTTGATCGCCAGCACCCGACGCCGTGGACCCGAAGAAGTCGAAGTGAATGTCAGGGATCTCAGGGAGCAAGAGCCGCGCCGCCTCGATCGTCAGGTCCACTCCACGCGCCTCGCATAGTCGCCGTGGGAACATGACGTGGAACCCTTGGTGCACCCCATCCCCGGGCGTGAAGAGTTGGGTGTCGACATAGTTCGGGATGTAGCAGAACTTCGTATCGAGCCCCGGCGCCACGCCACGGACGTAGTTGATGATGTTCGTGTCATTCGCCACAACCCTCGCCAATGGCCTGATCGCGTCGGTCACGGCCTTCGACCCCTCTGGCTCACGGAAGGCGTTGCCGGCGGGTCCCCGGAGATCCCACCACACACCATGCGAGACACCGATGCTCCGCTCCTTTGGAGACGGCCCGCCGAGATCGAAGCGGAAGTAGATTGCGCGCTCCACATCCCGTGTCGCCGCTTCGAACGCCTCCCCCAGCTTCCCATCAGGCGTGAACAGAGAGGTCGCCACTCCCAACGAGCGGACCTCCATGCGCTTGTAGTAGGCCGTCCATGGCTCATTAGTCGACGCCTGGTACACGAGGACGTCGAACCCCATCTCTCGAAGCAACTGGCGAATGTCGACGAGATACCGCTCCCCGCCTCCCATGCACACGGACCCACCCGAGAGATCGAAGAAGCTCGGCGTCAGGATCGCTACACGCTGCCGCTTAGCCATCTGAAAGGACCTCGCTTCGCCATCTCCACGCAGTCGTCAGGCGTATCTAGTTCAAGGATGAACTCGCTCGGAACACCGACAGTCGCCACCGCCCCCAACTCCCCGCAGTCGAAGAGATGCCGCTGCTGGAAGCACCACTCCCCTGTGCGCCCCAAGAGCTTCGCCATCACCGCACGGACCCGCTCCGCCCCCTCCGTCCTCCCCACCGCGAACACGCCGGCGTGATCGCTATCCTCCCTCACAAGCCGAGAGACCCCGACATCCTCCGCCTTCTCCATCAGCCGCAGCAAGAGGTACGGCGCCACCATCGTATCGCCGTTGATGACAACCGTCGGCGCCTCGATCCGGTCAGCAACCAACGACAGCGAGTAGAGGTTATCAGACGTCTGCCAGTCAGTGTTGTAGAAGACTTCCAACCGGGAAGAAAGGCGACGCGCCTCTTCCTGAAGCTCGCTCGCATACCGCCCGCCGACGATCACCACATCCAACGCCTCGCCGCGCGCAAGAGCGACCTCCGTCATCGCTCCGACAATCTCCGCGAGGACCGTCCTCCCATTCGGCGTGTAGAGGAGGGGCTTTGCCACTCCACCTCTGACGCTCCCCGCCATCCGCCCGCCGTCGCCCGCAGCCAAGATGATTGCCCGCATCACAGCCCCCTTGTCTCCCCTAGTACCTTCCTCCTGATGACCGCGCTCCCCCGATCCATCAAGAAGACCGCCGCCAAGATCACGAGCATGCACGCCGCAACTTCCTTCGGCCTGAACAAGCGTATCGACACAAGGAGCGGCACACCAATTCCCCCCGCCCCGACTAGGCCGAGCATCGTCGAGCTACGGACGCAGTATTCCAGGTAGTAGAGAACATAGCTGATGAGCAGGTAGCTCGTCCCCGGCAACAGGACGTGAACGACGATCTGGAACCGCGACGCTCCATCCACCTTCGCCGCCTCGATTGGCTCCATGTCTGCGGCCTCGAACGCCTCCGCGAAGTATCTGCCCATCGCCCCGGTGCAGTGGAAGACGAGTCCCAAGACGCCAGGAAACGGCCCGAGGCCGACCATCGACACAAAGAGCAGCGCGTAGAGAAGCGACGGGATTCCGCGCAGCACGTTGAGCACCATCCGCGCCCCGTGGTAGAGCCACGGCCACGGACAGACGTTCCGCGCAGCGCACAGGCCCATCACCACGGCACCGAGCGACGCCCAGAACGTCGCAACGAGAGCAATCGCCAAGCTCTCCCCCAACGGCTTGAGGAGACTCGGCACCTTCGCCCAGGCCGGCGGCCACATCGAGGCGATGTACTGCACGATGTTCGGGAACCCCTTGACCAAAGCGACAGGGCTCGTCTCCGTCTCCACCATGCACCACGAGACGAGGGCGAGCCCCAACGGCAGGACAAGCCACCAGACACCCCTATGCGTCAGGTGCGTAGTCAAGCTCGTCGACGATCTGACGAATCACTCCGAACGGGTCAGGAGCCGCCGACGCGAATCCATCCAACGCAAACGGCGCGCACGCTTCCTTCGGCACACTCAACCACGCCGCTGTGAGTCGCGCGAGAAACTCTGGTGCGAACCCCGGCCGCACGATGACCGCGTTTGTCGGAATCGGGTCCGACTGTAGGGCGACAACGAACTGCCCATCGGCGATGTTCCCCGCCGCGAGATTCTTCCCAAGCCGGAAGTCGTTGCAGCACGCGAGATCGACCGTCCCCTGCGCCAGAGCGATGATCGCCGCATCGTGCGATCCCGCGTAGTAGACCGTGGAGAAGTCCTCATCCTTCAACCCGAGGCGCTGGAGCATCATCCGAGGCACCAAGCCACCCGTCGTCGACGTTGGATCGACATACGCCAACCGCAGGCCCCTGAGCTGGTCCGCCGTCGCGCTCCCCGACTGAATCCCGAGGTCCGTCCGGGCAAGGATCAGCGCGTAGTCGAAGGGCTGGTGCGTGTTCGCCTTCACATCCACCACCAAAGCCGAGGCACCGAACAACGCTTCAGCCTGGACCACGTTGAACGCGCCGACGCGCGCAAGGTCTGCGAAGCCGAACCTCATCGCCTGAAGTACCGCCGCGTAGTCTGTCGCCACCACGTACTTGACAGGGATGCCGAGCTGGTCACTCACCCACGCAAGGATGGGCCGGAACGCCTCGACATCATCCGACGCGCTCCCCGACGGCACGTTGACGAAGGTCAGTTCCGATGGATCAGCTTGCTGTCCGCTCGCCACAAAGAGAACCGTCGCCACGACCAGCGCGACGACGATGCTGATGCCCGCTACCCGCTTCATCTCTCCCCCTTCTCTCACTCGTACTCTGTCGGGTCTATGACTCCTGCCAACCGGAACGCAGCACGACGCTCCACGCATGTGCCACAGACGCCGCAGTGCTTCTCCCTCCCATTGTAGCACGACCACGTCAATCCGAACGGCGCACCGACCTCCGCACCCTGCGCGACGATCTGTGCTTTGGTCATGTAGAGGAACGGCGTGAGGAGCAGGATCGGTTCCCAGTCACAGACTGCGAGCGCCCCAGTCATCGCCAAGACGAACGACCCCCGACAGTCAGGGTAGATCGCGTGGTCGCCGGCATGCGCCCCGTACGCCACCGCATTCGCCTGCGAGTTGATCGCGTACGCCGCAGCCGCCGCAAGCAGCAGCATGTTCCGGTTCGGGACGACCGTGGACTTCATCGAGTCCGCTTCGTAGTGGCCTTCCGGGATCGCCTGGCCGCTCGCCTCGATCAGCGACGAGCTGTCGAAGATCGAAGAGAGCGCCGACAGGTCGAGCCGCTTCCCTTCCACCCCGAAATGTCGCCACACATCCTCTGCCGCCTGAAGCTCGCGCGCATGGCGCTGGCCGTAGTCGACGGAGAACGGAAGAACCTCATGGCCTTGTGCCACGAGGCTCGCCAGCAAGACAGTCGAATCTAGCCCGCCGCTGTGAACGACGACCACCCGCATGGTCGACACCCCCTTCGCTCCGCTCTACCGCAGAATGGTGAAGACGTTCGACGAGAAGGAGAGCTTTCGAGCAACTCCCGGCCCCACCTTGAACACCAGAAGCCCGTCGTAGCGGTACGAACCGCAAACGAGATCACGCGGCAGGTCGATTGTGATCTCGATCTCACGCTCACCACTTTCGAGGAATACCGGCTGGCGCCACGTGTGGACTTCCTTCTCCGCCCCATCACGCAGCACAAGGTCGAGGAACATCTCGCCCACGAAGTCCCCGGTACTGTAGCGATCCAGGAGCAAGACCTGCACCTGCTGTCCCTTCTCCACACACTCCGCGGCGAATCCCTTCACCTCGACAAAGGCCGAGACAGGGACGTACCGATAGTAGACAATCGGCAAGACGACGCCCAGCAAGAGCGCCACGACGAGTCCACCACCAATCCCGAGGAGCCAGTATCGAATCCGCGTCCTGTCCACCGCCATAAGCCCCCCCTCAGCCTTCCTTGTCCGTCTTCCGTCTCTTCTGCGTCTTAGCCGCTTGCCTGCGAGAGTAGAGGTCCTCGCCAAAGACCCAGCCGACAACCGTTCCCGCCAACCCGTGCAAAGCCAGAGGTACTGTGAAGTCTGCACTCATCAGCGAGCGGATATTGAAGCCGAGCCAAACGATGATGACGATCACCGCCACGCCACGCCTGAGATACGACATGCGCTCTCTGAAGAACCCAGACAGCAAGAGCCCCACGCCTACACCGGCAGCGAACGCGGCGATTGCCCAGAGAACTGCGCGAGTGATCGGGATCATGCAGTGACACCCTCCCGTCGGTTCGGATCATTCCAGTCGATCTCCCTCGTTCCTACCGTACCGCAGGAGGTTCACTAGAGGCAAGGGTTTCATGGTCCCGTTTCTCCATCCCTTCCCCTTCTCCCTCTCCCGCCCCCAGCTGTGCATCATCCGGCCACTCGACAAAGCTCTTGGACGGATCGTCTTCGAGCCTGACAGAGATCTTGGCAATGCCTCCCACCGCCCCCGCTCGCGCGCACAGGTCCGCGAACGCCGCCTGGTAGACTGCGTGCGCCTTCTTCGCGGCGAGCGCCGCCTGATCCACGGCCCGGTGCTCGTCCTCAAGCTGCCGGCGCAGGTGCGCCGCGTGCTCCTCGTGCGCAGCGCGCTCGGCGTTCGCCCGGCTCGTAGCCTCCCTGAGCGCCAAGAGCTTCCAGTGGTCCGCTTCCGAGATCCCTGCCCGCATGGTCCTCCCCCCTCAGTACGTGTCGATGTAGAGCAACTTCCGCCCATCGTCCAGATCGTTCCGCAGCTCCCAGTACCACGAGTAGTAGGTACCGTTCGGCGGTCTGGTGTTCGCCGCCGACGTGTGCGCCGTCTTGCAGCGGTAGAGGCGCACTAAGGACAGGTCGTCACGGAGCGCCCAGTACGTCGCCCAACTCGCACCAGATGTCGGCCTCGTAGTCGATCCCGATGTGTGGTTCGAGATGCAGCGGTAGCAGACGTTCGCCGCGCTCCCCACGACCAAGTCGCCAGTGTAGTACGTATTTGCCGTCACCCAGTCAGGCGCCGCCGCGCCGACTACCTTGTTCCCAACCGCATACGCCGTAGACACCACCCACTGAGGAGCGTTCGCCGGGTCCCAGTAGAGCGGGATGCGCGTGCCGCCTACCGTCAGGATGCGCTTGTCAACGCCATTGACGAGCACCCAGATCCAGCGGGAATTGGTACCCGGCGTAGTGAACCCGGTGTAGCCGGTGAACGTGATGTGGTTCGACGACCACTCGTAGAACTGAATCCCGGCCCCCCGCAAGATGACCGCTCCATCCTCCGCCGTGATCTCGATAGCACCATCCGCGGTCAGAGAGATGCTCATGTCGTGGTCACCTTGATGTAGCCCCAGACAGTCGTCGCCGGAGGCGCAGAGGTGTAGACACCCTCCCAAGAAAGCGTCGTACCTCCGAAGTCCATGGTGAGGCGAGTCGTGTAGCTCAGCGTGATCGTTCCCGCGCCAGCATCAATGTCGACGTCGCCCTCACCAGAGGTGAGGGTTATGCCCCCCCCAGGGCTTCGATCAGTACGCTACCGGCAGCGTGCAAGTTGACGTGCGAACCAAGCGACTCGCCGCTGTAAAGATCAATCCCCCCTCCCAAGCCGTAGCCATCCAAGATGATGCGCGTCCCGTCATCCGGCTTCTCGGTGCTCGCGAAGAGCCGGTAGACCCCGATGATGTCGTGGATGTTGACCGTCGTATCGCCCGCCGTGAAGTCCCAGTAGTTATTGAGCGC
>Ga0247841_10001245_pt1 | contig 59287 bp, 39 predicted proteins | sample LaCruzMarch2015__2_FD_192410 | JGI IMG/M metagenome (GOLD analysis project Ga0247841, IMG submission 192410) | Freshwater microbial communities from meromictic Lake La Cruz, Castile-La Mancha, Spain - LaCruzMarch2015_18m | ecosystem: Environmental > Aquatic > Freshwater > Lake | place: Spain...
ATATTTTGGCATGTTAAGAATATGCCGCAGCTACGCAGCTTTTATATGTGGACGTTAATATAATCTACCAACATACCGCAACTACGTCGCTTAGAATAAAACAAAATATTGTTGTGCAACAGGCTCTAAAGCGAACGGTAATGGTTAATTGTTAATGGTAAATGGTGACGGGGGTGTAGGGGCAGAAAATTTTCTGCCCCTACAAAACTGACTACTTATGTACCAACCACCTGTCCCGTCTTGGGCGGGAACATTCCAACCTTCCACCATTCCATCATTCCATCATTCCAATTTTCCTCCTCCGCTTCCCTTTATAACTTTACAACTTTATAACTCTGCTTTTCTTTCGGTGTTTTAAACACCTACTTTCCGCCGCACCCCTTCATTATTTTTGTATTGTAAATCTTATTTATTATTTTATTTCACTTTTATGGAGTTTGCCTTATGGCTATTATTTATCAAAATCCTAACGGGAAAATCTCAGGTCGCTTAGGCCCGATCTATGCCCGTATCGTTAAAGGTCGTAATATCTTCGCTATTATGCCTATCCCGACAGGTCGCTTATATGACCAATTTTCTCAAAAATACCAGAAGTTCGCTGCTGCTGTTAAGTTTTGTGGTGCGCTTTCTCTTTATCCAAAATTGAAAGCCCTAAACGAATCTTTACGAGGTCGTTTCTTTTCCGGGTTTCATGCCTTGGTGAATAAAAACTTACCTAATGTCGGTCTTACCGGCCCAACCGAATTTAACTCTATTGTTGTATCCGGTTTCGGTGTCACTATGTCTGATATTAACGTGACTGAAACAGTCTGTACTGCTACTGTTCCTGCCCTTAACGCATTTCTTGAACTCCCGGCTGATGCTGTTAATGTTCGTTTCATTGGTGCAATAGTTTATTCCGATCCTGTAAATCCTTCAGATCCGGCTTTCCAGGTTACCGGTCTTCAAAAAGCAGTTGCTACTTATAACTTTGCGGCATCATATAGTTTGTCAGTTGCTCTTAGTGCTTTCCAGATAAAGCTCGGAACTGACTACCAGAGAAAAACGGTCCATATTTTGGCTGTGCTTGAATCAGCTACTGATCTGGTTCTTGATAATTCTGTTTCTGTTAGTGCTGTTCTGTAAATCCTTCCGTCAGTGGACGGATTTTCAATCTGCTGTGTTTCCGGATTGGTTGTTTTGTGAAGGGAGAGACCGGAGCAACTCAACTTTTCCGGATTGCAGTAGTAAAGTTATAAAGTTATTCCTAATTCCTAATTACATAAACTAACAAATGGCTCTTATTTATCAAAATCCTAACGGGAAAATCTCCGGTCGCTTAGGCCCGTTATATGCCCGTATCGTAAAAGGTCGTAACATCTTTGCGATAATGCCTGTTCCCGGCACTCGTACTGATATTGATATTACAACTGACAAATATTTGATGTTCGCAGTTGCTGTTAAATTTTGTGCTGCTCTTTCTCTCTACCCAAAATTGAAAGCCCTTAACGAATCTTTACGTGGTCGCTTCTTTTCCGGTTACCATGCTCTTATTTCAAAAAATATTAAACTTGTTCAGCCTCATGTTCCTTGTGACGCTAATTCTATTGTTGTCTCCGGTTTTGGTTTCACCATGTCCGGTATTAACGTAACTGAAACAGCCTGTACTGCTACCGTTCCAGCTCTTAACGGTTTTCTTGAACTTCCGGCTGATGCTGTTAATGTTCGTTTTCTTGGTGCAATTGTTTATTCCGATCCTATTGAACCTGAAAAAGATCCTCCTTTCAGGGTTACCGGTCTTCAGAAATTAGTTGCTGCTTTTAACTTTATATCAATTTATAATTTATCAGTTGCTCTTAGTGATTTTCAAAAAGATCTTGCTTCTAAATACCGGGTGAAAACTGTTTTCCTTGTTTCTGTGCTTGAATCAGCTACTGAGACTGTTCTTACTAATTCTATCTCTGTTAGTGCTGTTCTGTTATGAACTTGAATACAAAAATATCATTAATCGAAAAAGACATCTCTTTCATTAAAGAGAGTGTCTCGGAAATCCATTCCTCTCTTGCTTCCCTTGACACAAAAATCGACAATCTCGAAAGTTTCAAACATAAAATCTACGGTGCATTAATTCTCTCAAACCTTCTCATCGCTTTTGTTCTCAACTACTTCCTCTGAATTGATCTTTCCTCTTTTTCCTTTCCTCTTTTCTCTTTCTTCCTCCTCATCGTTTTTGTACTTAATTATTTTTGAAGACGTTTCGGAATATTATTAATATTTGTTATATTTTATTTCTAAAAACTGAAAATTGAGCAGAAGAAACTTAAATAACCTGTATAAAGTAAAAATAATTGTAAATCCGTCCACTGACGGAGAGTTTTTAATGAAGTGCCACTCCATTCGGGGTGGCTTTTTTTTTATCATATTGTAAATCCGTCCACTGACGGAAAGTATTATAAGAAAGATTGTGATGGAGAAAATCAAAGGCGTACTTGTACTTGAGGACGGAACTACTTTTGAAGGAGTGGGCTTCGGTGCAGTAAAATCGATTAACGGCGAGGTGGTTTTTAATACCGGGATGGTTGGCTATCCCGAGACATTAACGGATCCTTCTTACTGCGGTCAGATTTTAGTGATGACTTACCCGCTTATAGGTAACTACGGTGTGCCGGATCCCGAGACCGGGAACGGACTGAGATTGAATTACGAATCAGATAAAATCCATGCTCGTGCATTGATAGTGGCGGATTACTCAGAAGCGTATTCTCACTGGAACGGAAGGAAATCTTTGTCGCAGTGGCTGAATGAAGAAGGTATTCCGGCTCTATCAGGAATTGACACAAGAAAATTAACCAAGCTTATCAGGGACAACGGGACAGTGCCGGGTAAGATTATATTTGAAAATAAGGATGTTCCCTCCGTCAGGAGTTCGGATTTTCAATTCGAAGATCCCAATAAGCTAAATCTTGTTGAGCGGGTTTGCGTTAAAAGTCCAATTGAATATGCCGGGGGGAAAAAGAAAATTGCGGTTGTTGACTGCGGGGTTAAAAATAATATTCTTCATGCGTTTCTCGGGAGGGGTATAACCCTGCTGAGGGTTCCATACGATTATGATTTTACAAAGGAGAAATGCGACGGGATTGTATTATCCAACGGACCGGGAGACCCAAAGATGTGCGGTGTGACTATTGAGAATACCAAGAAAGCGATGAGTCTCGGCAAACCGATTCTTGGAATTTGCCTGGGGAGCCAGATTCTGGGACTGGCCGCAGGAGGGGATACTTATAAATTAAAGTTCGGACACAGGAGCCATAACCAGCCCGTAAACGAAACAGGGACGAGAAGATGTTATATCACTTCGCAGAATCACGGTTACGCAATTGATTCGCAGAAGATGCCGGAAGACTGGAGGGAGTGGTTTATTAATGATAATGACGGAACCAACGAAGGAATAATGCATATACACAAACCATTTTTCGGGGCTCAATTCCATCCCGAGGCTTCTCCGGGTCCGGATGACACTGAATTTATTTTTGATATGTTTGTGAGGGCACTATAATGATTAAAAAAGGAAAACCGAAAAAAGTATTGATTCTTGGCTCAGGCGCTTTGCAAATTGGGCAGGCGGGAGAGTTTGATTACTCGGGGAGCCAGGCCATTAAGGCATTAAAAGAAGACAAGATAGAGACGGTACTTATTAATCCGAATATAGCAACGATTCAAACATCGGAGCAATTTGCCGACAAAGTATACTTTCTTCCGGTAAAACCGGAATTTATAGAAGATGTTATCATCAAGGAAAAACCGGACGGAATACTTTTGGGAGTGGGGGGGCAGACGGCTCTTAACGCCGGGGTGGCATTATATGACTCGGGTGTTTTAGCAAAATATAATATAAATGTTCTCGGAACTCAGGTAGATACTATAAAGGATACGGAGGACAGGCTGCTATTCAAGAAGCGGGTAAAGGAATGCGGACTGAAAATAGCAAGAAGCAAAACAGTATCTTCAGTTGAAGAAGCGATAAACGGGGCTGAAGAAATCGGATTCCCTGTAATGATACGGATTGCATACGCACTGGGAGGGCTTGGTTCCGGGATCGTAAATACAAAGGAAGAACTGATTGAGAAGGCTCAGCGCGCTTTCCCGTTTACAAATCAGATCCTTATTGAAGAGTCTCTTTACGGGTGGAAAGAGGTTGAGTATGAAATTGTCCGGGACAGGTATGATAATTGCATAACAGTATGCTCAATGGAAAATATTGACCCGATGGGGATACATACCGGAGACAGTGTCGTAGTTGCTCCCGTTCAGACATTATCCTCGAAAGAGAATTTCATGCTGCGTTCTATAGGGATCAGGCTGATAAGGCATCTGGGGATTGTGGGGGAGTGTAATATCCAGTATGCTCTGGATCCGAAATCGGAAGACTACAGAATAATTGAAGTGAACGCAAGACTAAGCAGAAGTTCCGCACTTGCTTCAAAAGCAACAGGATATCCGCTGGCATTTGTAGCTACAAAACTATCGCTTGGATATGCCCTTAATGAGGTGGAGAACTGCATCACTAAAGAGACGTCGGCATGCTTTGAACCCGCACTTGATTATATCGTCCTTAAGTTCCCAAGATGGGATTTACAGAAGTTCAAACTGGTAAATACGGCACTAGGTTCGGAGATGAAATCCGTTGGGGAGGTGATGGCGATCGGCAGGACCTTTGAGGAAGTCCTTCAGAAGGCGATAAGGATGCTTGACGTGGGAAAGAACGGATTTGAAAGAAACAGTGACGAAGAGGTTGATTTAAAGAGCCTCTCTGCGAGTTTAGCTGTTGCAACAGATAAAAGAATGTTCTTTATTGCAGAGGCACTATACGCCGGATATACAGTTGAGCAAATTGCGGAGCTGACAAAGATTGATAAATTTTTCCTGTATAAGATGGAGAAAATTATCAATATGCAAAAGGAACTGGAGAAAAACGACTTGTCTCCAATACTATTGAAAAAGGCAAAGGGATCAGGGTTCTCCGATAAGCAGATTGCGCTTGTTTACAAAAAGGATGAGAAGGAGATCAGGGATTTAAGAAAATCGTTAAATATTCTTCCCGTAGTAAAGCAGATTGATACAATGGCTGCTGAATATCCCGCAAAGACAAATTATCTTTACATGACCTATAACGGGGAAGAGAATGACATTGTATTGAAAGAGCAGAATCAGGTGATAGTCCTGGGTGGAGGGGCTTACAGGATCGGTTCATCGGTTGAGTTTGACTGGTGCTGCGTAAACGCGGTTATGACCTTAAATAAACTTCATTACAAAACAATAATGATAAACTACAATCCGGAGACTGTGAGCACAGATCATGATATCTGCGATAAACTATATTTCGAAGAGATGACTCTTGAGAGAGTGCTTGATATATACGAAAGAGAAAATGCGATGGGGATTATCCCCTCCATGGGAGGACAGATTCCGAATAACCTTGCAGTGAAATTGTTCAACAACGGGGTTAATATTTTGGGGACATCACCGGCGCAGATAGATAATGCGGAGAACAGGCATAAGTTTTCTTCAATCCTTGATTCGCTGGGAATAGATCAGCCGGAATGGAAGGAACTCACAGATCTCGAGGAAGCGGAGAAGTTTGCAAATACGGTGGATTATCCTGTTTTAATAAGGCCAAGCTATGTCCTCAGCGGTGCAGCCATGAGTGTTGTCCTTTCAGATGAAGAACTTGAAGGTTACCTGAAAAAAGCATCAACAATAAGCAATGAGTATCCGGTTGTAATTTCAAAATACATAACCGAAGCGCGCGAAATAGAGGTCGATGCAGTTGGTGATAAGGGGGAGTTATTCTGTTACGCCATCTCCGAGCATGTGGAGAATGCCGGAGTGCACAGCGGTGATGCAACTTTGGTGCTGCCACCTCAACGCACCTATCTTGAAACAATGCGCAGAGTCAAGATGATAACAAAACTTATCTGCAGTGCTCTTGAGATAACCGGTCCATTTAATATTCAGTTCATAGCAAAAGATAATAATGTGAAGGTTATCGAGTGTAACCTCAGGGCATCAAGAAGTTTTCCATTTGTTTCAAAAACCCTTAAGATAAATTTTATTGATATTGCTACAAGGCTTATGTTAGGGGAGAAAGTGGCTAAGATAGATAAGTCATCCTTCGATTTGGATTACGTCGGGGTAAAATCTTCCCAGTTTTCATTTACGCGGCTTAAAGGTTCGGATCCGGTTGTGGGAGTGGAAATGTCATCAACAGGGGAAGTTGCGTGCCTGGGAGATGATTTTAATGAAGCATTCCTGAAGTCTCTTTACTCCGTTGGATTTCATATTCCAAAAAAGGGAGTTTTGTTATCAACCGGAACATTAAGGCAGAAATCGGAATTCATTGAAGAATTAAAAACTCTCAGGAGTTTTGGTCTGAAGTTTTACGGGACAAAAGGGACTGCCGATTTTTACGCAAACAGCGGGATAGAAATCGAGATACTAAAAAGACCATACGATTATGAAGAGCCTTCGATTCTTGGATTTATGGCTGAAGGAAAAATAGACCTGGTTATCAACATACCGAAGACAGCAGAGAAAGTAGAACTGGACAGTGACTATACAATAAGGAGAAAAGCGATAGACCTGAATATTCCTTTAATTACAAATATGCAAATTGCAAAGCGATTTGTGAAGGCGCTCAAACATTATTACAATGTAAAACTTCCGGTAAAGAGCTGGGACGAATATAATTAAAAGCCATAAGAGAAACCCAGCCAGGGAACAGTTATGCTTTTATCTTCCCAGACCCTAAAGTAATATAATCCAAAATCGCCTGCGAGTTTGGATCCGAAAAATCTAATACCAAAAGAGTAAAAGGAATAGTCTACTTTGGGGAGGATCCAGTTTTCGGTCATGAACTTAATGTGATTTGATATCTGTAGTTCCCCGCCAACTACAATAATCGGAAAATCTTTCAATTCTGCTTCATAATAACCATAGCCGATTCCGGACGTCAGAGAGGCATTTTCAAATTCGACAGTGCCAACCCCATAAACTGCTGAGAGGCTTCCATCTGTATTAAAAAGATGCCTGGCGCCGAGTGCCAGACTTAAATTTGAGATTTGAAGAGGACTGACTTTTATACCGGCATAAAGAAATGGAATTCCAACTCCAAGAACACAGGCACCCCCAAGAACTTCAACGTAATTACTTACACCAACAGCCAAGTGGGGAAAGAATAATTCATAAACGGTCAACATATATTTTCCTGAAGGGACTGTCCGTGCGGTGGGAAAGAAAAAAAGGTGGTCAGCAAAGGGATCCGTAGAGAAAAAATCCTTACTGATTATACCGGGTTCAATGGATATAAGTTCTTTTATCTCTTCTTTCCTCACAGTTATTTCCATTCCGGAGGAAGTTACTATTACATAATTCACACTATCCTGCCGTGAAATCTGACCAATCCATTCAGAATCGTCGATCAAAATTATCTGATAAAAGTTTAATGAATCAGTATATTCCTCCTGAGCAAAATTAAAGGATGAAAATGTAAGCAAACCGAAACACATTATAATTGATAATCTCATGTGAACCTCAATAAAATTATGAATTATCCCGCCCAAGGCGGGACAGGTGAATTAGGAATTATCCCGCCCAGGGCGGGACCACCGGCCAACCGGGGCAGGCAGGTGAATTGGGAGAAGATTGGATTTGTTGCCGGGAGTGGGAATAGCGGTTCAGTTAAGGAGTATTCTTTCACCGACATTCCAAATCATTCATCCATTCAGTCATTCAATCATTCATTCCGGTACCGTCAAAAAAGATAAGAAAAACCGAGCCAGGGGGCAAATCCTCCCACTGTTGACTTCGTAGCGGGGAGGAGAAAACCAAAATCCCCGGCTAATTTTTCACTAAAAAACCTTATCCCGAATGATAAAAGTGCCACATCTTCTTCCGCCCAAATCCAGTTCTCAGTGATGAGCTTAGCAGAATTTGAGATTTGAAGTTCTCCTCCCAAAATAAGAATTGGAGTTTCCATAAATTCGTTTGAATTAAATCCAAACCCTACTCCACCGGTAAGTCCTACTCTTCCGGATGAATAAGTTACTGTTCCGAAACCAGCAGTGAAATCTTGTTCCTCCCAAACCGAAAAATAAGTTGTGCTGAAAGCGAATTTGACAGGTGAATCGCCGGTAGGGGAGATTTTAGCTGAAACGTACTTAATTTGTTCATCGAGGTCTATTCCGGGGACAAGAGAAAAACCGCCTGAAAGCATAAAGAAATCTGTAATTCCAACTGAAACAACAGGGAAGAATAATTCGTAAACTGAAAAATAGAATTTCCCGGCAGGGAGGGTTTTGGCTGTTGGAGCTAAGAACAAATGTGAGTCGTGGGGATCTTTTCTGAATATTTTAAACTTACTTAAATTTGGTTCAATCATTTCAACATTTTTAATTTGATCCTTTTTTATTGTTATTCTTAAATTTGTATGGGTTAGAATATCATAAGTCTCGGGAGTTGTGGAAATCAGTTTGCCGATAATTTCAGAGTCGTCCATCAGCGTGAATTTATAATAAGCAGTCGAATCCGACTGAGCCGATTGCAAATCCGATCCCCTGACGGAGAGGAAAGTCAAATTTAGTGTTATGAATAAAAACAGAAACAAAGTAAATCGCATTATATTCTCCTGGGAATATTTATTTTTCAATAATTTCCATCCAAATATATTAAAAATCCGACTTCTGACGGATTAAAAATAAAATTATGAATTATCCCTTCGACTTTCGCTTGCCTGCCCCGGTTGGCCGGTGGTCCCGCTTGGGCGGGAACCTTCGACCCCCTGACGGACTAATATTTAAATTTCGAAATCCGTATGATTTTCAGAGCCGATTTTGTTAAAATATTTGGCGGCGATTAGTTAACTTTATTAATTAAATTAAAATCAATATTCTAATATACTCTATAATGAAAAAAATCTACTTACTTTTCCTGCTGATACTATTAATTCCTAAAGGACTAACAGGACAAGTTCAATTCGATGCAAATTTTGAAAGCGGGAATATAAATACCGTTACAACTACTGACTCGGTAACATTCAACGTAACTACAAAAGAGGATATCGGGGGACGCTGGTTTTATTTCAGGATACGTAATGTTAAAAACAGGTTTGTTAAAGTTAACATTACCAATACTGATGTAAAAAGGGGAGTCTATTCCTATAACAATAAGGACTATATCCGTTTTACTGACACAGAATCACCGGCAAATCATGTATTCCAAAAGACTTATGAACAGGACACTGTATATGTTTCATATTACACACCTTATAATTTTTCCTATCTGCAGCAGAGACTTGCGACATGGAATCAGTCTCCCTTTGTAAGGATAGATACAATCGGATATACACTAAGGAATCTACCTCTTCAGGAGATGAGGATCACCGATTCTTCTGTCCCCGATTCCGCAAAATTAAGAGTGTGGATACACGCGAGGACACATCCGGGTGAGACCCCGTCTTCATGGCATCTCGACGGACTTGTTGAAAAGCTCCTTCAGGATGATGAGGTAATGGCAGAATACAGGAAGAAAATGATTTTCCATACAATTCCGTTCACAAATCCTGACGGTGTTTATTACGGAAGGTCCCGCACTAATTTTGACGGGGTGGATGTTGAGTCGAACTGGAACAGAGCAGACAGTCAGACCTGCCGTGAAGTTGCTCTTTTAAAGGCAAGAATGGGATGGATCAATGATCAAAAAGTCCTGTCGGTATTTTCCAATCTTCACAGCCAGGCAACTAATTCCTGCACATTCTGGATACATACTGCTTCCTCTACATCGGTCAGGTTCTACAGAAGGCAACTGCAATTTGCTAACCTGAATACTTCGAACAACCCCTATTTCGTTCCGGGCAATTATAGTTTTTCATCCTTATCCTCAACATTTCCGGAAGGATGGTTATGGAACAATCACGGGGAGAATGTCCTTGCACTGACATACGAAACTCCTTATGACTGGTACCCGCAGGGCGATCTGGTGACAAATGAAAATCTTAAATGGCTCGGAGAACATCAGTTATTTGCTATTGCAGAGTTTCTTGAAATCTCCCATCCAAAATATATTCTGCTTGATAATAAAGATTTTGTGTCAAACTGGAGGATAGATTCTACAGGGAATGAGTTCTTCAGCAACGATTACAGCGCTGCATATCAGTCAGATAATTTCGGAAGTATTAATTATGAAACAGAACAGATCCAGCCCGGCAATTATGAAGTCTGGGGCTGGTGGCCATCTAACTCTGCAAATGCAAACAACACAAGGATGACTGTCAATTCAGGGAGCGAGACAATCACCAAGTTTGTTGACCAAAGATTTAACGGAGCAAAATGGAATCTTTTGGGAAGGGTTAATCTGAGGAATACCGGTAGGATAAATATTGCTGTTTCCGACTCGGCAACCGGAAGGATTGTTGCGGATGCATTCAAGATAATTTATAAAGGAGCTCCAACGTATGCCGAAGCATTTACGGAAGAAAAAAATTTCGTAATGTATCAGAATTATCCGAATCCATTTAACGGAACAACAACTATTAAATTTTATCTCAAAGAATCCGGTAAAGTCAAGTTGAGAGTTTACAATACGCTGGGAGAACTGATAGTTAATCTCGTTGATGAGGAATTAGGAGAGGGAAACCACCAGATTATTTTCGACACGAATAATCTTAATATTGCAAGCGGAGTTTACTATCTGCAACTGATCACAAACAAGCATTCGGAAACAAAAGGAATGCTATTACTCAAGTAGAAAAATAACGGAAAGACAAATGAAAAAAATTATATATTTCTTTGCAATCTATTTTGTATTCAACGGACTGGTATTACCCCAGAATAAAAACCGGGAATTCAGGAGCACCTGGGTTATAACCTGGGAATATTGCAGCACTACCGGAACAGTAGAGGATAAAAAAGCAAAGATAAGAACCATTCTTGATAACCATGTGGCAGCCAACATGACGAGCGTAATTTGGCAAGTCAGGCAGGCAGGCACAGCATATTATCCTTCATCCTACGAACCATGGGGGTCATATTTAGGAAACAGTAGCCCGGGTTTTGACCCGCTCGCTTATGCTATTGATGAAGCACATAAAAGAGGACTTGATTTTCATGCGTGGTTTAATGTTTTTGCGTGTGCAAGTACATTCCCGGGAACTCCGGCACAGACTCATCCGGAGTGGGTTTGCAGAGATAACACAGGCGCTCCAATGACAAGTAATCAAGCGCTTTCGCCTGGAATTCCTGAAGTCAGAACTTACCTTAACAGGGTGGCAATGGAAGTAGTGAGGAAATATGATATTGACGGATTTCATCTTGATTATATAAGATGGAATGAGTATTCAAGTACAAAGAAAAATGAGAGTACAAATCCTTATGAAGGCCTGGTTGACGGAATGTTCACTGAAGAACAGATGCTGGAAGTCCGATCCCCTGACGGACAAGGTTTAGAAGAAAATAATGTCTCAAGATATCTTTACGATTATCAGCATCCATTCAGTGCGGGAGTTCCGGCTGGTTTCAGCACATGGGAGGAATGGTGGAGATGGTCAGTTACAGAGTTTGTAAGAACACTCCAGGATTCTATTAAAAGTGTAAAACCATACGTCAGGTTGAGTGTTGCAGCATTGGGGAAATATAACTGGACAGGCTGGTGCGGATACAGCATAGTATTTCAGGATGCGGCACTATGGTTTAATGAAGGATACATTGATCAGATCGCGGGTATGCACTATCACTGGACAACGGGGAGCGGATTTATCGGAATGCTTTCCGGATCCTGCCCAAGCTGTTGGAGCCAGTTTATTCAACCGGGGATAGCTGCCGGAAGATTTTACACTGTGGGGCCACCATCCTATATTCTGAAAGACCAGAATCTGTGGGGAAATCATCCCCAAATAGTTTCAGCAATAAGATCTGTACCCTGGACTGACGGGTTTCAGTTTTTCAGCTACGGCACCTGGAGGGATATGAACTACTGGCAAGAAGCAGCAGATATTATGTTCAAAGAAAAAATGAAACAGAGAGCGATGAAATTTATACTTGATACGATTCCTTCCGCTCCTATAACATCAATTATTAAAACAGATTCACTTCATTATAAAATCACAGTGACTCCGCCGGATACTTCAATAAATCAGTGGTATGTTTTATACAGATCGGATGATGATGTATTAAATCCCGACAACGATAAAATACTTACAGTAAAATTCGGGAAAGCAGCTTTTACAGTTAATGAGAATTTTGACGGCTGGCAGAATTTCAGCGGAAGGTACAGTTACTTTGCAACTATGTGCGACAGGTATTGGAATGAATCCAATCTATCCAATGTTGTGATAACAGATCCCATTTCGACAATTCCACCAAAGGTGCTTTCGACAATTCCGTCAGAGTCCGATACTGTTACTGTTATTTCGCAAATGAAATTTGAATTTTCTAAAGGGATGAATTCATCAACTTTCACGTCGGGTATGAAAATAAATCCTTCCATTCAGATCGGAAGTGCATCCTGGAGCAGTGATAAAAAGTCAGTAACTTTTACATTCTCCCAACAGCTCCACCCTGATACGATTTATACAGTAACACTGGACAGCTTAGTAACAGATCTGTTAGGTGTTTCAATAGACGGTAACGGGGATGGCATTGCGGGAGATTCTTTCATACTGCAGTTCTTCACTGAAAATGCAGATAACTCCGGGCCGATGATCTCACAGGGATACCCGAATGCAGGGTCCGATCAATTCGATCCGGAGGACCTCGTCTCGATAGTTTTTAATGAATGCATAGATCCATCAAATATAAACTACACTACAGTAGCTCTGACAAGAAACGGAAACGCCATGGGGCGGTTAGTAATGCATAATGTGGTAAATGAGAGAAGCGTTCTAACGATTAAACCGGGAACCGGACTTGCCGGAGGAGATAATTGTCAACTAACAATCAAGAAAGAGATCAAAGATCTATACGGCAACCTTATGCTGCAGGATTATGTGGTGAATTTCACTGTGGCATATTATCAATACAGCAACAGGACAATGATAGATGATTTTTCGGTTGATCAATACTGGATGCATCCGGGATTCAGCGGCTCCACAACCGGAATACTTATCTCGGGAACTTTATTTGCATATACGGATACATTTTACGTTCCCGGAACAACTCCCGCCAAATCCGCCTACCTGCAATATCTCTGGGATCCGATAAAACCGGTCAGACTGCTAAGAGAATATTTATCCGGTGGGACTGCACAGGCAACTACTTTCGACACTTCGAAAACAATACAACTGTACGTTTTTGGAGATGGAAGCAACAGCCGGTTCAGATTTGCAGTTGACGAAGGTAACGGGACATCATGGCCAATTCACGAAGTTTCTAAATGGATAACGATTGACTGGATAGGGTGGAGGCTGGTTGAATGGAGATTAAATGATCCAACATCGGTGGGTTCATGGATTGGGAACGGGATACTTGATAATGCCCTTTACAGAACGGACAGTTTCCAATTGACAGATACAACGGGTTCCGCACCAAACGGTCTGATCTATTTTGACAGTTATTCGTTTGTAACTAAACAGCCATCCGGAACAGTGGATATAAGAAATGAAGACGAAACACTTCCGGCAGGATTTTATCTGGCGCAGAACTATCCTAATCCGTTTAATCCTTCAACGGAGATAAGCTATCGTTTAGCAGATGACGGACAGGTAAGCCTGAGAGTGTATGATATTTTAGGTAATGAAATCGCTCTGCTTGTAAATGAATATCAGAGGCAGGGAGTTTACAATGTAAGTTTTGATGCTTCCAATGTATCAAGTGGAATTTATGTTTATGAACTCAGTTCAGGAGAGAAGAGACAAAGCAGAAAGATGATTTTAGTAAGGTAGATTTTAATTTATTCTTTGAGGGTGTATGCTGACCATACACCCTTTTTTTTATTCTTCCGGATTCATTTCCTTAAAAATATCATTCATCACTTCAAAAGCGTAGCGAAGATGAGGGATAATTATTGAGCCGCCGACAATTAGTGCAACATTAAATGTTTCCATTAATTCTTCACGAGTAGCCCCTTCCTGAATTGCCCTGTCTATATGGTAAAAAATGCAATCGTTACATCTTAGAACCATTGAAGAGGATAATCCCATCAGCTCTTTCGTTTTAGCCGGGAGAGCTCCGTTGATGTATGCCTTGTTATCAAGGGCAAAGAATTTATTAAAATCACGGAATCCCGAATTAAGGATTATATCATTCATGTCCGTACGGTACTTTCTTGTTTCAGAGATTGTCTTTTTCATATTTCTCTCTTTTAATTAAACTCTTTTACTAAATATTTTCCCGTTACTGAGTTTGTGTTTTTAATTATCATTTCGGGAGTTCCCTCGGCAACTATTTCTCCTCCAAACTCACCTCCTGCCGGACCAAGGTCTATTATCCAATCGGCAGTTTTTACTACGTCAAGATTGTGTTCAACTATAACAACGGTGTTCCCTTTGTCAACCAATTTCTGGAGAACGCCCAGGAGTACCCGAACATCTTCGAAGTGAAGCCCGGTGGTAGGTTCATCCAGAAAGTATATGGTCTTCCCTGTACTTACCTTACTTAATTCTGTAGCCAGTTTTACGCGCTGAGCCTCACCACCTGAAAGGGTTGTTGCCTGCTGTCCTAACCTTATATACCCCAGTCCAACATCGTTAAGAGCTTCGAGTTTTCTTTTAATCCTTGGGAGTTCTGAGAAGAATTCGAGGGCATCTTCAGCGGTCATATCGAGGACATCAGAGATCGATTTTGTCTTAAACAGGACCTCAAGAGTTTCCCTGTTATATCTTCTTGCGTTGCATGCTTCGCATTTTACATAAACATCCGGGAGAAAATTCATTTCAATTTTCTTGAGACCGGCGCCTTCGCATTCTTCGCATCTTCCGCCCGAGACGTTAAAACTGAATCTTCCCGGTTTATATCCTCTGATTTTAGACTCAGGGAGTTGTGAATAGAGATCCCGGATAAATGTGAATAATCCTGTGTAGGTAACCGGATTTGAGCGAGGAGTCCTGCCGATGGGAGACTGATCGATTTCTATAACTTTGTCAATATTCTCCAATCCGGAAATATTTTCGTAAGGAAGAGGAATATTCTTTGAGTGATAAAAACGTTTCATGAGTATTTTCACAAGAGTCTCATTTATCAAAGTTGATTTGCCGGACCCACTTACACCCGTAATTGCCACGAAATTACCCAGGGGGATTTTAAGAGTGACCGATTTCAAATTGTTTCCGGAAGCACCCGTAAGAGTGAGATATTTTTTGTCTTCCTGTCGCCTGATTTTAGGGATTTCAATCTTTTCCTTATTCAGCAAATACTCAAGAGTCATTGAGTTGCCGGCATTTTTGCTTTTAAGCAATTTTTTTGTTTCTCCGGTGAGGCAGACTTCTCCACCATAATCGCCGGCAGCCGGGCCCAGGTCGATGAGGTAATCGGAACTTTCGATGGTTTCGCGGTCGTGTTCGACGACAATAATTGTATTATCCAAATCGCGAAGATTTTTAAGGGAGTTTATCAATTTAATATTATCGCTCTGATGCAGGCCGATACTCGGTTCGTCAAGAACATATAGGACACCGGCGAGTTGAGTTCCGATTTGGGTTGCCAGGCGAATTCTTTGTGATTCACCACCGGAAAGAGTTCTTGCGCTTCTGTTCAGTGTAAGATAATCGAGACCAACATTCAGAAGAAAACTCAGTCGGGAAAGGATTTCCTTCAAAACGGGTTTTGCAATAATCTGATCCCTTCCGGCAAGCTTTACAGTCGAGAAGAAATCAAAAGCCCTTTTAATCGAGAGATTTGTGACTTCCGAGATATTAAGATTATTGAATTTAACGGAGAGGGATTCCTTTTTAAGCCTGCCCCCCTTACAGACAGGGCATTCGAAAGTATTCATGTAAGATTCTGCCCAATCCCTTATTTTGGTCGAGGAAGTATTGTTAAAATAACTGAGCAGATATCCTGTGACACCGGTAAATTTATGCTGATATGTAACGCTTTCGCCACCACCATAATTATATGAGAAGGGGATTTTCTCCTTAGTGCCAAAAAGAAGGACATTAAGATTTTCCTTAGAAAATTTATTTATTGGAGTATCGAAGTCAAAACCGAATTTTTTACTGACAGCCTCAAGTTGTGTGAAGAACCAAATTTGCCTGGGTTTTCCAAGCGGAGAGAGAGCTTCTTCATTGATGGTTTTTCTTCTGTCGGGGATAATTAAATTTATATCGAGGTCTTTCTTTTCTCCCAGACCGTCGCACTCAGGGCACGAACCGTACGGAGAATTAAAAGAGAAAGAATTGGGAGCAAGCTCCTGAAAACTCAGACCGCATTCAAGACAAGCAAAATTACGGCTGAAAACAGTATCTTCATCCCCTGAATTAACAATGAGAGTCCCATTCCCGTATTTCAAGGCAACCTCAATAGACTCAGAGAGCCTGGATTCAGCTTCTTTAGAAATTTTAAGCTTATCCACAACGATTTCAATATTGTGAATCTTATATCTGTCCACTTCAAAACCAAAGGTGAGCTCAGAGAAGACATTGTCAACCCTGACTTTCGTAAATCCATCTTTTGCGATATCGTTAAAGAGTTCCCTATAATGCCCCTTTCGACCTCTGATAACGGGAGCGAGGATATTGATCTTTTTATCCTTCATAGACTCGAGGATTGTGCCGATGATCTGAGAGCCGGTTTGTTTTGATACAGGTTTTCCGCAATTATGGCAATAAGGAACCCCAACTTTTGAATAAAGAAGCCTCAGGTAATCATAAATTTCAGTTACTGTCCCGACAGTGGAGCGGGGGTTGTGGGAGGTGGATTTTTGTTCAATTGAAATTGCGGGGCTGAGCCCTTCGATCAGATCAACATCAGGTTTTTCGAGCATATCGAGAAATTGCCTTGCGTATGTAGACAAAGACTCGATATACCTCCGCTGCCCTTCCGCATAGATCGTATCGAAAGCAAGGGAGGATTTCCCGGATCCTGAAAGCCCGGTGATTACTGTAAGGGAATTTCGCGGAATCTCTAAATCTATATTTTTTAAGTTATGTTCGCGAGCACCGCGAATAATAATTTTTTCCTTTTCCACACTTATCCATAATTAATTTAAATCAATTAGTTATTTTAGTCAAATAGATTCTGAAAATCAATTCTTTTTACTAAAAAAATAAAAAATATTTGTGATAAATCCTGAACAAATAAAAACAATAGACGGTTTCACCGAATTCCGGCTGAAAGAAAAGGGCTCTTTGTTCATTTCTCTGGCGTATTTCGCAGAAAAATTAAAATCCGATCTCCTGACGGACAGGGGGAAAACCGATGAAATCCTGACTAAATTGAGAAATCAGTATTATGATGCGACACATCATTGCTATGCATATAAATTCAGAGACGGGAGTGTAAAGTATTCCGATGACGGCGAACCGTCGGGGACAGCCGGAGTGAGGATATTGAAAGCAATTGAGCATTTTGAGCTGACAGACATAATTGTTGTGATTATAAGATATTTCGGGGGGACTAAACTTGGTACCGGCCCTCTCGGGAAGGCTTATTATGATTCAGCCTATGAAGCATTATTTAGGGCAACAATAATAAAGAAAAACGCCTTTAGATTAATTAAAATCAGCTATTCTGAGGAATTCACAAATCCAGTGTATCGTGTATTGGGGCAATTCGGAGTGAAAATAAGAGAAAGCGGATATGAAGAGAGGAACTTCGTTTCCGGGCACATTAAAGAAAATGAAATGACCTCTTTTCAGGAAGCGTTAAAAAATCTGACAAAGGGGGGAGTTACTTTTGAAATACTCGGGGAAATTGAATATCTTGCAGTGTAAAATTGTTGATTCTCTGAAGATGCACCTTAATGATTAAAATAACCCTGAAAATATTCCTCATACTGCTTCTTTTTGTCGAAATAAAAGGACAAGAAGCAGAACCTGAAGGGAACGGTTCAAAATATGAGCTTTCCGATATCCGTTTTGAGGGGAATGTGGTCTTCTCTTCGTCAACACTTCAAGATATAATACCTTCAAAATCCACGCCCTGGTGGTTCTGGAAATTCCTAAATTCATTTACAAGCTGGGGAATGGCGCCTGTTTATTTTGATAGCTTAAATATCCAAAATGACATCCGGTCAATTAAGTCATTTTATAATAACTACGGATACTTTGAATCTATAATTTCGTTCCGGCTTGAGATAGATTCGACTGACAAAGAAATTGCCATTATTTATGTAATAGATGAGAAAGAGACTTCCCTTTTTAATCACGTAGAATTGCACGGACTCTCCAAAGTTCATATTCCTTTGGTCCATGAACTAAACATGGCATTGACAATGGATAAAACAAAAATATATAACGAAGATGTCCTGAAAGAAAGTATAAACGGTGTGATGGAGTCGTTAGGGAATAACGGGTATCTCACTTCACGATTCGACAGTACCATTATAGTGCGTGACACAATTGTACATGTAGCTTTGATGGATATATATTTTAATGTGGGGAGAAGGTATCAGATCAGCGAAGTCATAATTGATAAAAAAGGATCAGGTGCCGAATATGTTGAAGACCAGATGCTGAAGGATATTGTCGGTATCAGGGAATATGATTATTACAGTGTGGAAAAATTCAGACAAAGTCAGGTCCGGCTCTTTAGAACGGGACTTTTTTCGACGGTTATGATAGCCCCCAGCGTAGCTGATACAGTTGGCAATTTTGTTCCGATGAAGATAATAGGTAATATCGGTATGATGAATGAATTAGCACCGGAAATCATCATGAATAATCAGCAAAATTCATTCACATTGGGCGGCGGCGGAAGTTATACAAGAAAAAACTTTTTTGGTGCAGCCCGGAAGTTTGTTTTAACGGGATTAGTTGGTGTGAAAGATATTTTTAACATGAATATCTGGGGGCTCTTAAACCGGTTTACGTTAAGTGACACTACTCTGCAGGGGTATATGGAGGCAAGACTGAAGATTGAGCAGCCTTATGTCTTCAGCAGACCCATTTTCGGTATTCTTGAAAGTTATTTCAAAATTGAAAAAGACGTAATATCAGACAAGCGCTCTTTTGGCGGCAGGATGAGTTTTGAGTTTGAAATGCCCCGTTATACATTTCTTACCGGACTTACTACATACTATAATCTTGAAGTGGTGGATGAAACATACTATATTCATAGAATATTAACGGGTCTTCCTTCATCTCAACCAAATATAAAATATAAGAACACCCTTTCAACGATTGGGGCAGATGTCAAGTCATCGAAAACAGATGATCCCTTATTCCCGACCAAGGGACATAACCTATCCTTTATGGTAGAGGAAACAAATGGAATTCCATATATTTTCTCCAAAGTAGCTTCAACCACGTATAATGAACCCTCTTTTTATAAGGGGTTAACTACTTATGCAAATTATTTCTCACTAAATGAAAACAGAAGTTCGATTCTTGCGCAAAAATTAAAAGTTGGATACCTGCAGGCATATAAAGGGGGGACATTGAACATTCCCTCCCAAAGGAAATTTTTCTCAGGCGGCAGCAACTCAATACGTGGTTGGAGAAGCCAGGCATTGAGTCCTTTAGACTTAGTCCGTACAATGCGAGACAGCATCATGAATCTGGCGGTTATCTCGTCAGGCGGGACGTTTTTACTTGAAGGATCAACCGAATACAGATTAAGATTTCTCGAAAATATCGGTTTATCACTCTTCCTTGATTATGGGAATACATTTAATGGATTCGAGAAACTCTCATTTAATCAAATAGCTTTGGCGGCCGGAATGGGTTTCAGATATTATACATCCATAGCTCCATTCAGAATTGACTTTGGATTTAAGGTGTATGATCCAAATGACAGAAGGTCTTTTCTGAAAAAGCAATTTTTCGATTTAATGGAATTCCACTTTGGGATAGGAGAGGCGTTCTAAAACAGATTGTTAAGTTTATCAGTTTACCATCAGGAGGTAAAAAATGAAAAATCTAATTATAGCATTAATAATTTTGACGAGTTTTTTCTCTTATCCTCAGAGCAAAACACTTCACTCACCAGCCGGGACAGATGAGATTGGCTGGGCAAATCTACAATGGCCTCCCACAGTAAATCTAAATGCAGGCGAACAAGCAACTGTCTATGCGCAGATCTGGGTTGACGGGGTTACTCCTGGCCCAGGGGCGGGCGCAGGAATCTCAGTGTGGATCGGAATTAGTCCAACGAACACTAATCCCAACACATGGACAACATGGATTCCGGCGGTATTTAATGTGGATGTGGGGAACAATGATGAATACAGGGGGACCATTACCGAGACTAATCCAGGGACTTATTACTATGCGAGCAGATTTCAACAATCGGGAGGCGCATACGTCTATGGTGGTTATAATTCCGGAGGAGGAGGATTCTGGGACGGAACGAATAATGTTTCCGGTGTACTTTCGGTGACCAGCGGAGGTTTATCTGCTCCTCTATTAGTTTCGCCAGTAAGCGGGTCAACGAATATAAGTCTGACTCCGACACTTGCTTGGAGATCTGTTCAGACTGCTATTACATACAGGTTGCAGGTCTCAACAGACGGAGCATTTGCCACCATTGTATTTGAAGACTCAACGATAACAGATACAAGCAGAGCCCTTGCATACTCACTTCTTAACAATCAGACATACTACTGGCGAGTTTCCGCAAAAAGTTCTTCAGGTGTAAGCCCATTTTCAGAGGTGTGGAATTTCAAGACTATTTTGGGTGAGCCAGTTATAGGCTGGGTGAATCTGCAGTTTCCCGATAGTGCTCTGATAGCTGTCGGAGGGAGTGCAACGGTTTATGCAAGAATCTGGGCGGACAGTATAACAAATTTGCCGGGAGTAGGAGCCGGAATTTCCGGATGGATTGGTTACAGCACGACGAATACTAATCCGAATACGTGGACAAACTGGGTTTCAGCAGTTTATAATATGGACTATGGAAACAATGATGAGTATCTGACTGATATAGGAGCCACGCTGCCTGCGGGGACATATTATTTTGCAAGCCGCTTTCAACTTAACGGAGGTGCATATAAATACGGGGGATATAATGAGCTTTCGACGGGGGGATTTTGGGACGGGACGAATAATATCTCCGGAGTTTTAACGGTAAATCAACCATTGTTATTAATCCCGTTAATGATATCTCCTTCAAACACCTCGATTAATATTTCCATAACTCCGACGTTTGTTTGGGGTAAAGTGACCGGTGCAACTTCATACAGATTGCAGATTGCAGAAGATATCGGGTTTGCGAATATGGTTTACAATGATTCAACTCTTACAGATACATCGAAGACATTAACGATTCCACTTCTCAATAATAAAACATATCACTGGCGGATAAGCGCGTCGAATGCGGGAGGAACAAGTTCATTTTCGGCCCCATGGTATTTCACTACATTTGCGGATATAGGATGGGCGAATCTGCAATTTCCTGAAAGTGTCTCTATTCTTACGGGACAGAATGCCACTTTTTATTCGCGTGTATTTGCTGCGGGAATAACTGAACCAACCGGACAGGGGGCCGGAATTACGGGGTGGATCGGGTACAGTTCAACAAATTCAAACCCAAATACGTGGACGAACTGGGTATCTGCATCCTTTAACGTGGATGCAGGAAACAATGATGAATATCAGGCGACTACAGGCTCAACACTTCCGGCGGGGACTTATTATATGGCTTCAAGATTTCAACTTAATCAGGGAGGGTATAAATACGGAGGGTACAGTACCGACGGAGGGGGCTACTGGGACGGAACGACAAACAGATCGGTTATTATGAATATTACTGCACCGGTACCGAATGTGCCTAATCTGATTGCTCCGGCTAATAGTTCAGTAAACGTGAGCATAACGCCTGTCTTCAGATGGACATCCGTAAACAATGCACTCTTCTATAAATTGCAGATTGCCACAGACGCGGGATTCACAAATTTAGTTTATAATGATTCCACGTTAACAGACACAACTAAAAACTTAACGATTCCTCTCGAGAACAATAAAATGTATCACTGGCGAGTGGCGGCTAAGAATGCGAGCGGTATGGGGGCATACTCTGCAATATGGAGTTTTACCACGATTGCCTCTATTCCAGGAGTCCCAGTACTGGTTTCACCCGGTAACAATGGAACAGGTATTCCAATAACACCACGGTTTGTCTGGAGAGCCGTTCAGAATAGTTTGATGTACAAATTACAGATTGCAACGGATGCAGGGTTTAGCAATTTAGTTTATAATGATTCCACAATTACTGATACGAGTAAAACGTTGCCCAACTCCTTATCATATAGTACACTATTCTACTGGAGGGTAAGTGCAAAGAACGCAGGAGGGACAGGGAGCTGGTCCGGAGCATGGAGCTTTACAACCATAATAGAGAAACCAACCGTACCGACTTTAGCTTTTCCGTTGAACAATGCAGCAGGTTTGACACAGCCTGTGATTATTAAGTGGAGAAAATCATTGCGAGTTGAGAGATATGAAGTTTTAGTCTCAACGTCAAACACATTCGGACAAATAACATACAGAGATACTTTGCAGACTGATACGAGTGTAACGGTGTCCGGGCTTGTCCGGAACACGACTTATTACTGGAAGGTAAGAGCAAAGAATGCCGGGGGAGTGAGTGACTGGTCAGATGTCTGGAATTTCAAGACAAGGGACACCACAACACAGACTGAAAGTGAATTTACACCAAAAGAATTTTCGTTAGGGCAGAATTTTCCGAATCCGTTTAATCCTTCAACGACGATAGAATTTTCAATTGCAATTGCGGGTCAAGTATCGCTAAAAATATTTGACATGCTTGGGAATGAAGTGGAAGTTCCGGTAGATGAGGACATGAATGCCGGGACATACAGGATCACATTTAATGCCATTGAACTTCCGAGCGGGATATATTTTTGCAGATTGCAATCCGGAGAATTTACGGCAACTAAAAAGTTAATCCTAATTAAATAACATCCGCAGTAATCAAGAGTAATTTCTGAGACAGGGGGAATGCCCTGTCTCAGAAATTCTTATTCCGGAATAAAAGCTGCAGCTTTAACATTAAATAGATTTTTTCTATGTTAATATGAATGAAAGTATGAAAAATAAAATTCAAGTTCTGCTAATACTTCTAAGTACGATTCTCTTTGCTCAATCACCGAAAGACGATAACCTATTAAGAAGTGAACTTAATGGAAATAATTTGGTTAATATCGGCTGGGTTAATCTACAGTGGCCCAGCAGTGCGAATATTGCCCGGGGGGAAAGCATTACGGCATACGCACAGATATGGATTGACGGTGTGACATCAGGTGGGGGAGCAGGAAGCGGTATTTCAGCCTGGATTGGTTACAGCAGTTCAAATACGAACCCGGATACCTGGACGAACTGGGTACCAGCCACATACAATACTGATGTGGGAAATAATGATGAATTTATGGCCAGTATAGGCTCCACACTCGAGTCGGGGACATACTATTTCGCAAGCCGATTTCAATATTCCGGGAGTGCCTATTCATACGGGGGTTACAGCTCAGGAGGAGGCGGATTCTGGAATGGTACAGCAAATATTTCAGGAGTGCTTACTGTTCAAGCAACCGTACCTTCGGTTCCGTTACTAATAACTCCCGGGAACAGTAGTGGAGATGTGGGTTTGTTTCCGAATTTTATCTGGAACTCTTCAGAGAATGCCACACATTACCGTTTACAGGTTGCAACAGATGCCGCATTCAGTTCTTTGGTCTTTAACGATTCAACGATTACAGATACATTGTTTACGCTTATAATTGCTCTGGATTATAATAAACAGTATTTTTGGAGAGTAAGCGCAAAGAATGCGGAAGGATCAAGTGCGTTTTCGGTATCATGGAGTTTCACAACACTGGCAGGAATAGGGTGGGTAAATCTTCAATTTCCTTTAGAGGCCTCAATTTCATCCGGAGGGAGTGCGACTTTCTACGCAAGAGTATATGCTTCAGGAATTACAGAGCCATTAGGACAGGGAGCGGGGATAACAGGGTGGATAGGTTACAGCATTACAAATACAAATCCGAACACATGGACGAACTGGGTGCCGGCAACATATAACACAGATCAGGGGAATAATGATGAGTATCAGGCAACGATTGGATCGACATTACCGGCAGGAACATATTATGTGGCATCAAGATTTCAATTAGGATCAGGGTCGTATGTATACGGAGGATACAATGCAGGAGGGGGCGGATATTGGGACGGGACAAATAATGTTTCGGCAACACTGAATGTTTCAGTGCCTGCTCCAAATGCTCCGACGTTAGTCAGTCCATTAGATGATGGAACTGGAATAAGTACATTACCTACATTGACATGGAATTCATCGGAGAATGCGAACAGTTACAGACTTATTGTTGCGACAGATACAAACTTTACAGACAAAGTATTTAATGATTCGACAATAACTGATACAACAAAGATTCTGGCAACAGCGTTAGATAATAATAAGAAATACTACTGGAAAGTAAATGCAAAGAATAATTCAGGAACGAGCGGATATTCAGGCAGATGGAGTTTCACTACGGTTGCGACAATCGGTTGGGCAAACTTACAATTTCCGGAAAGTGCATCAATAGAAGTTGGAGGTAATGCAACATTTTACTTGAGGGTATTTGCACAGAATATCACGGAAGCAACAGGACAGGGAGCGGGGATAACAGGGTGGATAGGTTACAGCATTACAAATACAAATCCGAGCACATGGACGAACTGGGTGCCGGCAACATATAACACAGATCAGGGGAATAATGATGAGTATCAGGCAACGATTGGATCGACATTACCGGCAGGAACATATTATGTGGCATCAAGATTTCAATTAGGATCAGGGTCGTATGTATACGGAGGATACAATGCAGGAGGTGGCGGATACTGGGACGGGACAAATAATGTTTCGGCTACATTGAATGTTACGAATCCTATGCCGGGGATACCCTTACTCGTGAGTCCTCTGCAGGGAGACAGTATCAGTATTCAACCGATAACTCTGATCTGGAAACAGTCAGAAAATGGAGAGAGGTATCATCTGCAGTTTTCTGCAGATTCTCAGTTTACAGCGTTCAGTATTAATGATTCTTTATTAACAGATACAACAAAACAGTTAGGACAGCTAACCGCCGGAGATTATTTCTGGAGAGTAAGGAGCAATAACTCAGGGGGAACGAGTGAATGGTCTGAAGTCAGGAAATTTACGATAAAGACTTATTGTGAAAGAATAGTTGTTGAAACCGGATGGAATATTATTTCGATTCCGCTTTTATCGCAAAGTATGGAGACACAGCAGTTATTTCCTGATTTCACTTCGCCTACTTACGGATATAACAACGGTTACCAGACAAAAACCGCACTTGAAAATGGAAAGGGTTACTGGATAAGATACGGAATAACCGACACTATTGAAATATGCGGAGAGAGAGTAGAGGCGGATTCAATACCAATTAAAGCGGGATGGAACTTAATTGGAGTATATGGTTATGAATTAGTTACAGCAAACATAGTCACGACACCGGCCCAGATTATAAATTCATCATTTTACGGGTACAGCAACGGATATAGTGTCCCGAATAAATTAAGCGTTGGGAAAGGATATTGGATAAGATCTTCTCAAGACGGCGAAATAAATCTTACGAGTAATCTTGCAAAAACAAATCACGATGGACTGTGTGAACAAATAATAAATCCTGAATGGGGAATAATTAAGGTAAGGGACAATAAAAACAGGGAGGGGGTATTATATGTATCCAAAACAGAATCCGATTTGAATTATTATGATTTGCCACCAATCCCTCCGGCTGAAATATTTGATGTCAGATACAATTCTGACCGATATGCAGAGAATATTAGAGAAGGGAAAGAATTAGTAATAAACGGTGCAGAATTTCCGGTAGTCTTAAAGGTCACCGGTTTGGAGATAAGAGTTAATGATGTAATCGGAGGTCAACTAATAAATAAGTTATTAAAAGACGGAGAGGAAATAGTGATAACAAATCCGGGAATAAATAAACTGAAAATTGAGAGTGTCGAAATTCCCATTGAATATAATTTGAGCCAGAATTATCCAAACCCATTTAATCCGAGTACAGTGATTAGTTATCAGTTACCTGTAAACAGTAAAGTTAGTTTGAAGGTTTTTGATGTGCTTGGAAATGAGGTGGCAACTCTTGTAAATCAAGAACAAGTAGCCGGCAAGTATGAATTTACTTTTGAAGCATCGAGGTTTGCGAGTGGAGTATATTTGTATCGGTTGCAGGCGGGAGAGTTTGTAAGTGTGAAGAAGCTGGTACTCATGAAATAGTTATAGACGTATTTTTATTAAAATCGACTAAATTAAATCCAAGAGATTCACCTCTTTCATTTCGGTATTGAAAAATCAGTTTAACCACATCAACGCAATTAAAAAGAGCCTCTTCGATAGTATCCCCTTCAGCGAAGGCACCTTGAATGCCCGGAATAGAAGCTAAAAAGCCATCATCATTTCTTTCAATCTTAAAGGAAGCCAATAATGTTTTTTCTTTTGACTTGAAAAATCCTTAATAATTAATGGTCTAAAATACTTTTTTTTAGTTGATTATCAAGATAATTTGAGTCGAAAGAGGGAAGAGTTTGGCGCAACCGGTATACTCAAAAAAAAGATCATTGTATGATCTTGTTTTTACCTCTGATTTTGCTTATATTGCAATGTCAATTTTCAAGATTTAACATTCTTTTATCTCTTGGTTTTGCAATAAAAAATTCGGACTCATCTTCATCAGGCGTTCATCCTTTCGGCACTTTTCATTTTTCCCAAAACCCATTGTAAACCCATTGTAAACCCATTAAAAACCAATCCTCCCCTCGTCACGAAATATATACGCATTGTGGATAAATACCATCTCCGATTTCCTCTCTCCCTCCTCCTGCTCCGACGTATCAGACTATTTTTAGGCAAATTAAAAGGTTTCACGCAGAGATCGTCCATAAGCTAACGGATCCTCCTTCGTCGGAAACACCCACAAAGACCGCAGAGGAAAAGAGAAATCATTTAAGGGGATTGGATTTTAGAATAAGATAAATATATGGAAAATGACTCCTAATGCAGAAAATTTAAGTAAATAATTTTTATTTTGGACAGCAGTGACATTTTTAAAGAGTCATCACACAATTTTTTTGGAAATTTAACAGTTGGTGATTAATAGTATTATCCTTAATTTTATTTTTATGATATTTATTGTTGTTGAAAGTAATTTTTTAAAATAATTGAGATATTTAATGAAAGTTTTCGCTGCGATTTTGTTACTTGCTTTTTTCCTTTCCCCATGCTTAAATGCGCAAATGGTTTCGTATGCCCCTAAATTAAGAAGCGGAGGGAATATCTTAGTGGTTTATGATTCAACTATAGTAAACGGGAGGGTGAGCAGGGATTCCGTGGTAAGTTATTTTAATGATTACAATGTACCATTTGAGTTGTTTAACAAGGGAAATGAAATGTTTCCAAATATAAGATCTTTCCGGGGCTTTAAGATGATTATCTGGCTTGGGGAGGGAACAAGCGTGATGTCCAATCCACAAAAGGATTCGCTGAAAGCATATTTGAATAATCCGGCAGGAGATAAATCCAAGCTGATCATAATTGCAGAAGATGTCGGCTACCAGCTTGGTAATATGACTTCTTCTTCATACGATCTTGATTTCTGCAATAATTATCTTGACTTCAATTATCTGGCAGACAGACCACCAACGGGATCGAGTCAGACACTAACATGGGTGCATATGCTTACGGTTACAAATCACAAAGACAGCACAATAGGTTTTTGGCCTGATGTTCTGCAGTTATATAATCCGTTTCAAGGGCACAATTTAATAAAATATAATGACGGGTCAGCTAACGGAATTGGAAGGATTTCCCCGAATTTCAATACGGCAGTTTTCGGGTTGGATCTCGAATCAATGCGCCTTTCATATTTCAGTCCACAAGGATCTCCCTCAAGGAGATTATTATACTGGGCGATGATGTATGTTGAGTATGACGGTGTTATCTTCTCAGATCCAACAACTCAACTGACCTGGTACTCAACTTTACAAATTAAAAATTCCGCGAATACCGGCGGGACTTTGAGTTTCGGTATGGGAGTATCCGCAACAGATAATATTGATATTGCACTTGGCGAAAGTCCAATGGGTGCAGTACCACCGGCGACTTCCTATGACGCCCGATTTGAATTACCAACCGTTCCGGCTGTTTACTCTCTTAAAGATTACAGAGACAGTGATCTTGGAGAAGTTATCTGGAAGGTACATTTTCAACCGGGCACTCCGGGTTATCCGATTACTTTTTCATGGTCATCGTGGGTGCTGCCCATCGGGACTTTTATTCTCAGGAACAACGCTTCCGGATCAGTAGTGAATGTAAATATGAAAACCGACAGTGTATTTACCTTAACCAATACAGCCATAACTTCTCTTGAGGTTTATTATCAAAAGGAGATTTGTGCAAATATAAATATCAACAGCGGATGGAACATTATTTCAGTACCCTTAAACGCTCCCGATATGAGGAAAATCACACTGTTTTCAGCGGCCACATCACCACTATATGGATTTAACAACGGATATCAGAGTGTCGATACAGCGAAAACAGCTAAAGGTTACTGGATCAGGTTTGGTTCTGCAAATGTAATTAATGTATGCGGAACACAAAATGAACTTAATACAGTGGATATAAAAAGCGGCTGGAATCTGGTAGGTATTTATAATAAAAATGCCCCGGTCAGCGGAATAACAACAACCCCATCCGGTATTCTGACATCACCGTTTTATTTATATAATAACGGTTACCAGACAGCTACAACGCTTGAAGCAGGAAGAGGATTCTGGATAAGATCAAGTTCCAATGGTGTGATTAATCTGAACACTACTATGGCAAACAAAACAAGTGGTGAAGATTATATTGCAGAGGCACTGAGGCAACTTCCTAAAATTACAATTACGGATCAAAACAGGAATCAGGCATTCCTCTACATCGATAATGAATCAACAAATTTAAGTTTATACGATCTGCCACCATTACCACCGGACGGAATTTTTGATGCAAGGTTCAGCAGTGACAGACTGGCGGAAAATCTTGGCTCAGGAATGAAAGAGGTAAAAATAAATTCAGCTATCTATCCTGTTGAGGTAAAGGCAGAAGCAGAGGTAAAGTTAAAGATTGAGAGAGGAATTGAGAGTGAGGAAAGAATTCTGAGAAGCGGAGAGAGTATTTGGATTAATCAGGGGAGCAGGATTTTTGTAGAGTCGGTTGAGATTCCGTCCGAGTTTTCTTTATCACAGAATTATCCGAATCCGTTCAATCCGAGCACAGTAATCTGTTATCAGTTATCAGTTAGCAGTAAAGTCAGTTTGAAGTTATATGATGTACTTGGTAAGGAAGTGGCTGTTTTAGTTGATGAGGAACAGGGCGCTGGCGTTTATAATTATGAATTTGGAATTTTCCCGCCCGGGACGGGACAGGTGAATTGTGAATTGGCGAGCGGAGTATATTTTTATGAGTTACGTGCGGGGAATTTCAGTTCAGTTAAAAAGATGGTCCTTATCCGTTAGTGACTTAAATATTTTAGAAGATTTATTAAGAGATTAGAATCAGAAAAATGAATAAACGAATAACATTATTTTTTTTGCTGTTCTTGAGTATTTGCAGTTTAGCTCAGACACCTCAAGTCAGCATTCCGATAACGATTAACGACGGAGCCGGTGGATTCCAGGTGCTTCATTTCGGACTCGATCCTTCTGCTACCGATGAACTTGACGGGACATTGGGTGAAGAGCCTTTACCACCGATGCCACCGATCACTGTATTTGATGCGAGGTTAAATTTACCAAACGGAACAGAGAGCTCTTTTAAGGATTTCAGGCTTGGGTCAAATTCTTTTTCCGGAACAAAAGAGTATAAACTTCAATATCAGGCCGGGACTGGAAGCGTAATTAATATAATCTGGAACTTCATGCCCGGGGTAACCGGTCTGCTTCAGGATCTTTTTGGAGGAGTGATAGTCAATATAATTATGAGCGAAAGCGGTTCTTATCAGGTGACTAACCCGGGGGCGCTGGATAAACTAAAAATGATAATCACGTACACTCAACCCACACTTATTTATCCACCTAACAGAGCAGAAAACATCCCGCTGACTCCGACTCTCTCATGGAATACCTTAGCAAGCGCAACTAAATACGGGTTATATGTTGCCACAGAGAGCGATTTCAACAATTTGGTATATAGTGATACAACAATTACCCAGACAACAAAGACTTTGACTAATTCACTTAGTGCATACGCAACATATTACTGGCGGGTGACAGGAATAAATGCTAACGGAAGGGTGATTTATTCAGAGGGGAGAAATTTCAAAACGATCAGATCAATCAGCTGGGTAAATCTGCAATGGCCGGAAAGTGTGGTAATAACTCAGGGAGAAAATATGACGGCATATTCACGTATCCAGATTGAGGGGGTGACAGGAGTACCAGGACCAGGAGCCGGTATTTCAGGATGGATAGGTTACAGTGCGTTAAACACGAGTCCCGACACATGGATAAACTGGGTCCCGGCAACTTACAACCAGGATTACGGGAACAATGATGAATTTATGGCAAGTTTCGGATCAACACTTGCATTAGGAACATACTATTATGCAAGCCGGTTCCAGTATAACGAGGGAGTTTATTCGTATGGTGGATATAACCAGGGGGGCGGCGGATTCTGGGATGGGATATCAAATGTTTCCGGGGAACTTACAGTTGAATCACAACTTCCGGGAGTCCCGGATCTTATTTCTCCCCCGGATAATTCTGTTAACGTTAGCATTTTACCGACATTAATATGGAGTACTCCAAGTAATGCAAACATTTACAGATTGCAAATCTCATCAGATCCAGGTTTCTCATCCATGGTACTTAATGATTCAACGATAACAGATACTTCGAATACGCTCCTAACTCCGCTTCAAAAGAATACGAAATATTACTGGAGAGTAAGTTCCAAGAATTCAGCCGGAACAAGTGCATTTTCCACAATATGGAATTTTACAACAGGAGATACTATGACTTCGGTGGAAAGAGAAAATACAATAGAAGAATATTCTTTAGAACAGAACTATCCAAACCCATTTAATCCGAGTACGATTATTTCCTACCAGATTCCCAGCAGAAGTTATGTGACGCTGAAAGTTTACGATATGATCGGAAATGAAATGACCACTCTCATAAACATGGAGCAGGAGGCGGGAATACATTATGTGGAATTCAATGCACAGGAATTTACGAGTGGTGTATATCTTTATGCGATTGCTGCCGGAGATTATTATTGCGTAAGGAAAATGGCTTTAGTCAGATAGTTGCAGAGGTTTGATTTGAATCACACGGAGATACAATACACCGGTAATTTAAAAACATTATTTGTTTTAAGGTAGTTATTATTTATTTCTTTAAGAAAGCGAAAGTGAAAAAATGAGAAAGCAAATTACAATATTATTCATGCTATTTTTAAGTGTATACAACTTTGCTCAGTCACCTCAGGTGAGTATTCCGATTACAATAAACGATGGTGCTACCGGTTCACAAGTACTCTATTTCGGTCTTGATGCTACTGCAACTGACGGAATAGATGCATCTCTTGGCGAAGCTGTACTTCCGCCACTACCCCCCACAGGTGTTTTTGATGCCAGGTTAAATCTTCCAAACGGTACGGAAAGTTCGTTAAAAGATTACCGGTCAGGCTCAAATTCATTTTCAGGTGCGAAAGAATATAAACTTCAGTACCAGGTAGGCACGGGTACGGTGATTAATGTACTTTGGAATTTTATGCCAGGGGTGACAGGAGTTCTTAAAGATTTATTCGGAGGGGTAATTGTTAATCAAAGTATGAGTGGCAGCGGATCATATCAGGTTGCCAATCCTGCTCTTAATCAACTGATTATGACAATTACTTATACGCCACCGACGCTCAGTACACCTACAAATGGAGCGGAGAATATTTCATTAACTCCTACTTTCACATGGAATAGTCAAACTAACGCAACAAAATACGGGCTTTATATAGCCTCAGATATTAACTTTTCCAATATTGTCTTTAGCGATACGATAATTACTCAGACCACAAAAGCACTTTCCACAGCACTTGATGCATTTACTACTTATTACTGGCGGGTAATTGGAATAAGTGCAAACGGAAGAGCCCTTTATTCAGAAACAAGAAATTTCAAAACGGTGAGGTCAATTGGTTGGGCGAATCTTCAATGGCCAAACAGTACTGTTATCTCCCAGGGAGAAAATATGAACGCCTATGCCCGGATATGGGTAGATGGAGTTACACAAGGAGCTGGAGCCGGATCAAACATTTCCGCATGGATTGGTTACAGTACATCAAATACAAACCCGAATACATGGACGGACTGGGTACCAGCTACGTATAATACGGATGCGGGGAATAATGATGAGTATATGGCGAGTATAGGGGCAACGCTAACACCCGGGACGTATTATTTTGCAAGCCGATTTCAATACTATGGCGGTCCTTATTCATACGGAGGGTTCAACTCTGGAGGGGGAGGATTCTGGGATGGTACAATTAATGTTTCAGGCGTGCTAACTGTGCAGATACCTATTCCGGGAGTTCCGAATCTCTTATCTCCTGCAAACAGCGCAACAAATATAGATCTGCTTCCGACTTTAGTCTGGAATTCATCGAGCAATGCTACTCTTTACCGTTTGCAAATAGCAACTGACGCAGGATTTACTGCGATTGTATTTAATGATTCCACAATTACAGATACTTCATATACTTTGACAAATTCTCTTGAATACAATAAACAATATTTTTGGAGAGTAAAAGGTAAGAATGCAACAGGATCAAGTAATTTTTCCACTTCGCGAAGTTTTACTACTAAGTTAGGAATCGGCTGGGTAAATCTGCAATTCCCTGCCACGGCTGAAATTATTGTTGGCGGCAGTGCGACATTTTATGCAAGAGTTTTTGCTTCCGGAATAACGGAAGCGTCAGGTCAGGGAGCCGGAATATCAGGATGGATAGGATACAGCTCAACTAATACAAATCCAAACACCTGGACAAACTGGGTGCCTGCAACTTATAATACTGATCAGGGAAACAATGATGAGTATCAGGCTGTGCTAGGGTCAACATTACCGGCAGGTACATATTATGTGGCATCCAGGTTTTTGTACGGCATAGCGGAATTCGATCCGGGTTACAAATATGGAGGATACAGCACAGACGGTGGCAGCATCTGGAACGGAACAACAAACGTATCATCCGTCCTGACAATTTCTCAACAATCTGTCCCCATTGCTCCGACACTTGTTGCGCCATTAAACAATGCAACAGGATTAAGTACACTGCCGACATTGACATGGAATGCATCAGCAAATGCAACAAGTTACAGAGTTATAATTGCGACAGATGCGGGTTTTACAAATCAAATATTTAACGACTCAACAATAACAACAACATCGAAGACGCTGTCAGAAGCATTACAGAACAATAAGAAATATTATTGGAAAGTTAATGCAAAGAACGTATCAGGAACGAGCGGATACTCGACAACATGGAATTTCACCACAGTAGCAGTGATCGGCTGGGCAAACCTACAATTTCCGGGAAATGCGGTAATTGGTGTTGGCGGAAGCGCAACATTTTACTCAAGAGTATTCGCACAGAACATAACTGAACCTTCAGGTCAGGGAGCGGGAATATCCGCATGGATTGGATACAGTACAGCAAATACAAATCCAAACACCTGGACAAACTGGGTGCCTGCAACATATAATACGGATCAGGGAAACAATGATGAATATCAGGCGGCTATTGGATCAACATTTCCTTCCGGTACATATTATGTAGCATCAAGATTCCTGCTTGGAGTAACAGAAACACCGTTGAATTATGTATATGGAGGTTACAATACAGATGGCGGAGGAATCTGGAATGGGACAAATTATGCATCAGCAACATTAAGTGTGGCAGTCCCCGCACCCGGTGCTCCAACATTAGTCAGTCCGTCAAATAGCGCAACAGGACTGAGTGTACTCCCCACACTAACGTGGAATTCATCAGCTAACGCTATAAGTTACCGACTGATAATTGCAACAGACAACTTATTTTCTAATGTAGTCTTTAACGACTCAACTATAACAGATACGTCAAAGACACTTGCATCAGCAATACAGAATAATAAGACATACTACTGGAAAGTAAGTGCCAAGAATTCAAGCGGAACGAGCTCATATTCAACAGTTTGGAGTTTCACAACAATTGCTAATATTGGATGGGCTAACTTACAATTTCCAGGAAGCGCAGCAATAGATGTGGGAGGCAGTGCAACATTTTACTCAAGGGTATATGCACAGAATATAACCGAACCTACAGGACAAGGAGCGGGAGTAACGGCATGGATTGGATATAGCACGACTAATACCAATCCTAACACCTGGACAAATTGGATGCCGGCAACCTATAACTCAGATCAGGGAAACAACGATGAATATCAGGCTGCACTTGGATCAACACTCCCGGCCGGTAATTATTATGTTGCTTCAAGGTTCCAGCTAGGAGCAACAGATACTCCACCTAATTATGTGTACGGAGGCTATAGTGCAGGAGGCGGGGGATTCTGGAATGGGACAAATTATGTTTCCAGTGTGCTGACAATAGCAATAGGATTGCCGTCAACTCCAATTTTGGCTGCTCCGCTTAATGATTCCTATAATCAACCGGTTAGCCTGCAATTTAAGTGGAACAAAGTTTTGAATGCAGCTTCATACAGGTTGCAGGTTGCGGCTGATCAGAACTTTAATAATATAGTTTATAATGATTCAACAATCACCGACACAACCGTTACAGTATCTTCCGGTTTACTCTATAACTCAACTTACTATTGGAGGGTCAAAGCTAAAAATACAAGCGGAACAAGCTCCAATTCAGATGTCTGGAATTTCCAGACCGTACCTGAAGTACCGTTGCTGACAAATCTCTGGCAATTTAATTCAGGAAACGGAAATCTTCCAACCTGGTTCTCAACAAATAACTTAGAAAGGGGGATTGCCTTTGGGAGCATTAATCCCGCACTTGAATCCGATGACAGATTATATGTTGCCAGCAGGAACGGAGGGATTTTCATTCGAATATTAAATGCTTTAAATGGAGTAGAATTAGGAACGTTAAACAATTCCGGAATAACGGGAGGCGACCTGCCGATTAATGATGTTGAAACTTCATCAGACGGAAAGATTTTTGTCTGCAATATGACAGAGAACGCATCGGTAACCCCATTCAAAGTGTATTTGTGGAGCAATGAATCAGCTGCTCCAGCAATAGTTATTAACTGGCTCTCAACAGAAGCGGTTAAACTCGGAGATAAATTTACAGTAACAGGTTCCTGCTCTGATAATACAGCTGTGATATATGCTGCCAGTGAAACAAGCGGAATAAACAAGATATATAAATGGACTATGTCAAACGGTATTTTCAATGCATCCCCAATTGTAGTAAACCTGGGCGATAATGAACCCGGAGTTAAATCTAGCGCCTCGGTAGGACCCCTTCCAAATGGTGACTTTTACTGGAAAGCATCCTTATTCAGACTTAAAAAGTATACCCCCACCGGCAGTCTGATTGACACTATTTCTACTTCAGTTGTTCCCTTACAAAGTAATGCAGTCAGGTATATCGGAAAAACCGGAAACAAAGAATATGCCGTTGTTTTTCAGTATGGCAGTATTAACGAGAATGCAAGAGTAATTGAAGTAACAGACAATAATTACGCGCAGGCTTTAAGATTCGGAACAACTCCTACGCTGGGCAGCAACCCAAATACCGAAGGCTTCGGAGATGTTGCAGTTAAGATTAACCCAAATGGAAGTGCGGATATTTTTATCTTAAGTACAAATAATGGAATAGGAAAATATCAAACAATCCAGCCTGTTCCGGTAGAACTGACAAATTTTGTTGCCTCCTTAAGCGGAGATAATGTTCAATTGAACTGGTGTACCGCAACAGAATCTAACAGTAAGGAATTTGTTGTGGAAAGAACAGAGGCTTCAATGGAAAATTGGAAAGCAATTTATACTGTGCAATCTATCGGAAACTCAGTTATACCTCAGGAATATTCTTATACTGATCAACATCTGAAGTCCGGTAAGTATGAATACAGACTTAAGTTAGTAGATCTTGACGGCACTTACAGTTACAGTCAATCCATAAATATTGAGACGGAAAATCCGGCATCATTTTTATTATTGCAAAATTATCCGAATCCCTTTAATCCAAGCACTTCCATTAGTTATCAACTTTCTGAAAACAGCCGAGTTAAATTAGCTGTGTTTGATGTTGTGGGGAATGAAATTGCGGTTTTAGTTGATAAACAAGAAGAAGCTGGGTTCCATACCGTGACTTTTGATGCAAACAATTTAACAAGCGGAATTTATTTCTATGAATTAAGAGCAGGCGAATTTTTGAGTGTTAAGAAATTCGTACTTATGAAGTAGATAAAGTAGAATAAACCAGTCTCTTTATTTAATATTATATCTGTGGCAAAAGGCTTTTGCCACAGATATTTGAGGAGGAAAATATAAAATATAGTTCATATTTTAACGATTTTCTCTGATATGTGCTGCGCAGCACAATTTCTCTTTGAATTTAATATTTTTTTTTGTTAGCTTTAATTATAAAATAGTTATTATTTATCAGAGAGGTGCATATGTTCAAACGTGTTTTTGTTCTTAGTGTGTTAATATTATCAATTTCCTTATTCCAGGGTTGTAATAAGGATGACGGCGGGACAACACCCCAGCCACCCCCAACTTCGATTGGTGTTTTAAATGTTAATCCTAATGCAATTTTTGCCAATCAGGCGAATCAGGTAGTAGTGAAATTAGTTGTTCCAGCTGATGTACAACTTCAGGATTCTACTATTGAGATTTATAAAGTTGGATCAGATGGAAAGATTACCGGAAGTTCGTTAGGTAAACTATATGACAACGGAAAGTTAACCAACGGTGATGAAATTATCGGTGATAATACATTTACCGGTAAACTTACAATTACCGAAACATCATCCGGAACTCTAAATTTAAAAGCAACCGGAACTTTTAAGGGAAAAACTGACCAGGGCGAGTCGGCAGTTTTTGCTTTAACAATCCTAGCGCAGCTATTACCCCAGGATATTCAAAACGTTCTAACAACTCAGGAAAATGCTTCAACTCAGTTGAATACTTATCTTGCCGGTAATGTTAACAATGTTCCGACAGCTATGACTCAACTGGAGACCTGGTTAAATAGTCAGGCAACAGTTCAGTCAGTAACAAATAATGGAACTACTTCCCTTGAGATTCAGTATAAATCAGGTGTGATGGGAGGAATAACTATCGCTGTTGAGAATTCAAGTGGTCAAGTGGAACTCCGAGGTGGAATTGATGATCCTAAGAGAGACAACTCACGACAAGTTCCTTTGAAATACCAAACGAGAGGAATTTCAAATGAAAGACCTACAAGCATTAACAATCTAAAAAAAGTGACCGCTCCTCCAGACCCAAAGCTAATCGGTAACAGAAACGTTTTAATCTATGCTCCATTTGAAAATGCTTTCGCTCCTCAGAATGAAGGAGCAAAAATTGTGGCTATACTCAATAATTCCGAATTTGAGTTTCAAATTGATTATTACAAGAATGAGGCAGCAAATGTAGCAGTTTTATATAATATTACCAGCTATGGTTATGTAGTATTAGCAACGCACGGTAGCGGGGGAACTACATTCCTCACAGGTGAAGAAGTTGATACTAATTCAACGGTTTGGAAGGATAGTTACAAAGCATTAGTAGCTGCTCAGAAGCTTGCTATATTTAAGAATGTTACAGTTGGCAGCAACGGTGCTGTAAAAATAAAGAAAAATGTCTATGGAGTCAGACATACATTCATTAGTGACTTAGCGGGGACTTTTCCGAATAGTGTGATTCTTAACAATTCTTGTGAAAGTAATAAAACAGCCAATCTAAGTGCTGCATTTACAGGCAAGGGTGCAAAAACCTATTATGGATACAGTAAGATCGTAAGCAGTAGATTCTGTGTGTTAAATGCAGACACATTGACAAAACGTTTGGCAAAAGACCTTAAAACCACAGGTGATGCTTTTATGCCGGGCAATGATCCATACTCAACTCATAATGCTGCATTTCAGATGGTTGGCGCAAATGATGTTCATTATCCAGACGAATTAATTAACGGTGACTTTGAATTTGGAAAAATTGACGGCTGGACGAAAGCCGGTGACGGACGTGTAATCTCCAGTTTAGGGACTCAGGGCCCAGCTGGGGGTTCATACATGGGTATTATCTCGACCGGATTAGGCTATACAACAGCAACAGGAAGCATTTTCCAAACATTTACGGTTAATCAGAATCAAAGTACATTGACGGTAAAATGGAATTTCCTATCCGAAGAGTTCCTTGAATATATCGGGTCATCATATCAGGATTATTTCAAGATTACGATAAAAGACAAAGATGGAAATATAACAACTCTGTTTAGCAAAACAGTTGACGGTATAGCCGCAATGTTCGGGGCTTCGAAAACCTCACCTGGAAGCCTGATCTCCGTCTCTCCGGGAATCGTCTTTGATCAATCCGGAGTATACATGACAGGATGGCAAACAAGCACTTATGATATCTCGGCATTCAAGGGAAAGAGAATTACTCTTATCTTCGCTGCCGGTGATGTCGGAGACAGTATTTACGATACGGCCATTTTACTTGATGATATTGGCGTCCAGTAAATTTTCATTACTTGAGGAGTGATTTGAAATGAAATTTTGCATATTGATGATCAGTTTGCTTTTAATTAACTGTCAGGAAAATAATAATCAAATGAAGATTACATATTATAAAGACGGAAAAACAACAAGTATTGATAACAGCAAGATCGATTACAAATCACTCTTTCCCAAAATTAAAAAGATTGCTGAAAGTTTTAGCGAAGCTTTAAGAGTTTATACTGACGAGGAGAGGATTAATTTACTTAAAAGTGAAGACGAAGTGATAGAAATTCATTTCACTGAAAACCAGAAAGTTACTAATCTTACAGATGGAGAAGTGACTTTTAATAGATTATTGATTCCATTAACGGGTGATTTCTCAACCACAGAAGAAGAAAAGGATGGAATGATATTTATTGGTCTGGATGAATATGATGCATCTCCTTATCTCTTATCAGATGGACGAAAACTAATTCTTTCAGTAAGAGATATTATATTAAAATGATCTTTTATCTGTGGCTGCAGCAATGCTGCCACAGATAACGATTTTAATATTTACATAAGTTTATATGCCTCGTAACTTATTTCATTAAAATAAGTTTTTTGATACTACTGAATTTGTCTGTTTCTAACTTGTAAAAATAAACTCCGCTAACAAGATTCACACCGCTAAATGGAATTGAATAATACCCGGATTTTTGTTCTTGGTTAACAAGAATGGCAATTTCATTCCCAATTACGTCATAAACAGTTAAATTTACTTTGCTGTCAGTTGCAAGACTGTAACTAATAACGGTAGCAGGATTAAATGGATTCGGGAAATTTTGCATTAGTTCAAAAGACTTAGCAAACGAATTAAATTCAATATATTTTTCAGCTACAATCTTTGATGAACCATTAAAATCAATCTGAGTTAACCTGTATTCATAAAGTCCGTTTAAGAGAGGGAAGTCAGTAAAAGAATAATAACTTGGTTCAGTGGAGGTTCCTTTCCCGGTGATATTAGCAACTTTACTCCATTCCAAAGCTTTGAAACCTCTTCTTTCAAGGAGAAATCCGGAGTTGTTTTTCTCTGAAGCAGTGCTCCATTCAACGAGAACGGAGTTATCAGCAATTATCAAATTAAAAGTCCCGAGTTCGACCGGAATAAACTGAGAGAAAGGCATGAAGAAGACATTACCCCTTAAAGGATCATCGGTTTTGTGGACAATATGTCCGTCAACCGCTACTGAATCGTAAACTCTCCAGTCATTGTTTTGAGCATAAATATCATTTGAGCAATTATTAAAAAGATCATAAATATTTGTTCCCTGCACATTGTTATAAATCATGTTATAACCGTCGTCATCGGTTGAAATATTTGTTAAGTTTCCAATATCAGGTTGTGGGCCGGCCTGAATTGTACTCCCGTTTTGTATGGTTATTCCCCACCAGTTCCCATAAATTTCGTTATGTGCAATAATTGGTATATTTTCAGCATTGCCGCTGACATTTATACCGCTGCCGGTAGTCATAGGATCGGGATTTATTTTATTGTTATATATCAGATTGTGATGAATGTAGCATGTGATCATTCCACCTGCCAGGGCAATTCCGTAGCTGTTATCATATATTTGGTTGAACGCAACTTCAGAAGTCGATCCTGAACCGGCGAAAAGAGCTGAAATACTTATTCCTCCGGTTTTATTATTCCAGCCACCATGGATTATATTATACTTGATAGTCGGGGAATTTATTCCCTGAGTCCCAATGCTGATTTGATTTTTCGGGGATGTGTTCTGGGTGTTATTATTCACAAGTTCATTGTACTGAATCAGAGGAGAGGATCCAAGTGTCATTGTTATGCCATATTCATAGGAACGTTCAATTTTATTATTTGCAATAGTAGGATTTGCTGAACTGAGATTCGCCCCTCTGCGGCATTTATAGAGATAGCAGTTTTCAAGTGTAGGATTGGCGCCAACGCATCTGAGTCCATAATAAGCATATTCAATTCTTGCATATTTTATGGCACAGAAGGAATCAATACTTGTATCATTAAACCTGAATCCCATATAGGCTCCGAGTGAGTCAAATGTAGGGGAAGTAAAAACAATTCCGTTTGCCGGGGTTCCAACTGCGGAAAATATTCCGTTTGTCTCGAATCCCGCGGTTGATGACGTGAATGAAACGGTTGAACCGGGAAGAACACTGATCCTATCAGCTGCGGAAACAGTTATTAATACATTAATTGTGTAATTAGGAAAACTACCGGTGACAACTCCGGCAGAGTAAGTAATTAGTGAATCCAGAGTCCAGTTTATACCGGTATTCGGCGTCGTATACTGTCCCCAAGTGAGTTGAGAAGATAATAACAAAGTAAGTAATAAATATTTCATAATTAACCTATTAATTAAGTTATTATAATTTTGTTCGAAATTTCGTTTATGTCATCAGGTTTAATGGGGAAATGCACTTTAAGGATATCTCCAATTAAAGTTACCGAATCAATAAGACCTGATGCAAATTCTCCTTTCGCGAAATTAGACTGTATTATGTTAATAACGCTATTCCAGGTGTCCTGATTAAAAACTTTGTCTATCGCAGTATCTGCCAGCACATAGAATTGTCTCTCTTCGAATAAGATAAATATCAGAATACCTGTTTTATCCTTTGTTCTGTTTAATCCCAGTCTGTAAAATTCCTTTTGAGCAACAGCTTTAATACCGGAATTGATTTTAAAAAGTGAAGTCAATAAAGGTTTTCTTTTTTTTATTGAAAGGACAATTTCTGCGGAAGTAAACTTTTCCTGTTTTTTGATTTCTGAAGAGATATTCAGCAGATCATCGTCATCAAGGTAATTATAAATATAGTCAATTGCCATAATCTGATTTTTTAACATCTTTTATTATTGATACCCCTAATTTAATAAAAAAAATGGAATCATTATTAAAACTTAATAGTTATTTTTGGAAATGAAAATGAAGATAATTAAAGAAAAATATCGATTATGAAAGAGAAAGTAATAGTTGCGTTAAGCGGAGGGCTTGACAGTTGTGTGACAGCAGCGATAGCATTTGAAAAATATGAGGTTGCATTTGCGCACTTTAACTACGGACAACGGACCCAAAAAAGGGAATTGAAGGCATTTAATGATATTTCGGATTTTTATAATGTTAAGGAAAAACTGATAGTCGATTTTACTCATTTTTCGGAAATTGGCGGATCTTCGTTGACAGATCTGAAAATTGAAGTTCCTGAAGCAGATATTCACAGAAAAAATATTCCCAATACTTATGTTCCATTCCGGAATGCCAACATATTAAGTGTCTGTGTGAGCTGGGCTGAGGTTATTGGAGCAGGGAAAGTTTTTATAGGTGCAGTTTTCGAAGACTCATCCGGATACCCCGACTGCAGGCCAGCCTTTTTTGATGCATATAACCGTGTTATTGATGAAGGGACAAAACCGGAAACAAAGATCAGAATTGAGACACCAATTATTCATCTGTCCAAAAGTGAAATTGTAATAAAGGGGATTGAACTGAATGCTCCTATTCACTTGAGCTGGTCCTGCTATACTAATGAAGAAAAAGCTTGCGGGGTATGCGACAGCTGCGCGTTAAGATTGAGAGGATTTGAGCAGGCGGGGCACAAAGATTTGATCCCGTACATTTGATCTTTTTTGTTATTTTAAGCATTAATTTAGAAATAATAAACTTATCGGAGACATAATGTCTGAAAGAATAAAAATATTAGAAACTTTTGAGAACCAATATCCTGACAGGGATTACAGGATAACTCATATATTCCCAGAGTTTACTTCTGTATGCCCTAAAACAGGCTTCCCTGATTTTGCCGAATTAAGACTCGAATATATTGCTGATCAATTATGTCTTGAGTTAAAATCATTGAAACTTTACTATTTTTCCTATCGTAACGACGGGATTTTTTACGAGAGTGTCACAAATAAAATACTTGATGACCTCGTTTTCGTTTGTAAACCGAGATTTATGAAGCTTACCGCCAACTTTAATGTCCGAGGCGGAATATCTTCTGAAATCACTGTAGAATATTCACGTCCATAAACAAATATAAAATTCTGATGGAAAAAACTGCTGAACTAAAACTTCAACTTGAGAAATTGCAGCGAGAAATTTTTAATCCCGATACGATAATTGAAAATTCTTTTGGATTTTCGGTCAGATACAGTGTAGCTATTGAAAACATTGTAAGGGAATTAGTTCCAGACTTTTTGAACGAGGTTGTAATATCTTCATGCGGAAGTTTCAGCAGAAGGGAATTATCCCCGTATTCCGATATTGATATTATGTTTATAATACCCGGTGGAGCAGATTATTACAAAGAAATTCAGTCGTTGGTTACCAATATATGGGATCTGGGGCTGGAAGTGTCTCATACAATCCGGGAAATTGCGGACATAGAGAAGTTTTTTAAGGAGGATCTGCATACTTTTACCCAGTTTTTTGAAACAAGATATATAGCCGGATCCCGCAGTCTTTATGATGAGTGGAAAAGCGAACTAACTAAATTCCTGGATCCTGATATTCACCGCATGATAATTGATGAACTGGTTGAGGACAGTGAACTCAGGTATAAGAAATACGGAATAACTCCGAAAGTTATTGAACCAAATGTGAAATTATCTGCAGGCGGCCTTAGAGATTTACAACTAATGGAATGGATATTTATAGTTAAGAACAAGGACTTTCTGAATAAGCAGTTCGAGGCAACTCAGGCGGAGATATTTATTGAGCAGATTCAGAAAAATAATCTAACATCAGTTAAAGAATGCAACAGGTTACTTGAAGGATACCGCTTTATTCTTGCGGTCCGGCATTTGCTTCATATCCTACACAAGGAGAAAAGTGACAGGCTTGAGTTTGAAGATCAGGTCAGGATAGCAAAACTGTTCCATTACAAAAAAGACGGGTATAGAAAATTAATGAAGCGGTATTTTGAAGCATCTAACGTAATACACCGCTATACTACTTCATTCATTAAACTTGTACAAGACAGTATTTCAGATCAGTTGCCTGATTTTGCAGCAATTGAACTTGATGACGACTATTATATTAAAGGCCGGACTATATATTATAAAGGGAGCAGTATAATCAAAATGTCCGGTATACTCCGGGGATTTTATTACAAAGGTTATCACTCTGCTTATTTTGATGAGAAGCTGCGCATGATGATAATAGAGAGTCTGGATGAAAATCATGATGAGGGGGAGCATGGATCATCAGTGTTTTTCAGAGAGATTCTCAATTTGCCCGGTAATATTGGCAAGACTTTAAATGCCATGAATGAGCTTGGTGTTTTAGGAAAGCTCTTGCCGGAATTTGGGGATTTAGTCGGATTTATTCAGCATGGAGTATATCATTCATATACAGCGGATGAACATACGATTCTGACCATTATGAATGTTGAGGCGCTGGCGAATGAAAACAGCGATCTCGGAAGGATATTCAATGCCGTATCAAAAAAAGATATTTTGTTTCTGGCTTTATTGTTTCACGATATAGCAAAACCCATTAATATATCCGGTCATGAAATAATTGGTGCTGAAATAGCAAGTTCGGTTCTTTTTAAGCTTGGTTATAGTGATGATGAGATAGAAGAGGTTGCATTCCTTGTAAGGAATCACCTCTTCATGGAACAGATAGCTTTTAGAAGGAACCTGAATGAGCCTGAGACATTAAACGGGTTTATCAGTATAATCAATAATGCTGAGCAGCTTAACCGGCTGTATCTGTTAACATTTGCTGATTTGTCCGCCGTAAATCCTGCTCTAATGACAACATGGAAGAGGGATTTATTAAGCGATTTATATAAGAAGGCCCTTGCCATCCTGAGTGAAAAAATTACTGCCGAAGAATTACTCTATACAAATTCTTATGTCTATTCATCTGCTATCATGAGAAAAAGCACGATTCTGTCTGAGGAAGATGTTAAAGAACATGTGGAATCGATCAATGATAATAATAATTACTTCGCAAATTTTTCAGAAGAAGAAATAGCTCAGCATATAGAAGAAATTAATTCCGGCGCTCCGGTCTCAGTGCTTTTTAAGGAGGTAGAGAATTTCACAAATATTACAGTTATAACATTAGATACCCCCTACCTGCTTTCAAAACTCTGCGGGGTATTATCAATAAATGATCTAAATATACATGATGCAAGGGTTTTTACCCGAAAAGACGGAATAGTCATTGATAATTTTAATGTGACCGACTTCAGAACTCATGAGAAAGTGGAAAAGGACCGTTATCCGCAGATTCTTGATTCATTTAATATGATTGTCTCCGGTATGCTCCAGATAAACAGTGAGATAAACCGTATGAAGTCTAAATGGTGGCGCATTGAGACAAAGTTTTTTAAGCGTCCGGGTCAAGTCAGGATTAAGTTTGAACAAACCGAGAAATATACAATTATCGATATCTTTTCGCCGGACAGGCTGGGATTTCTATACCTCGTTACAAGGCATATGAATGAATTAGGCTTGAATATATACTTTGCCAAGATTTCCACCAAGTCCGATGAAATCGTTGACTCATTCTATGTTTTAGACAGAAACGGTAAAAAAGTTTCCGAAAATTTTTATGCTTTTATTGAAGTTGAGTTAACTGAAGCAATTAAACAAATCTTATAGGTAAATAAAATTGAATTTCATGGAAAAAGAAAAACCTATCGGAGTATTTGATTCCGGTATCGGAGGTTTAACCGTAGTAAAACGTATCGCAGCAGCATTGCCAAATGAAAACATAGTTTACTTCGGAGATACGGCAAGAGTACCATACGGTTCTAAATCGAATGAAACAGTTATTGAATATTCACTTCAGAATGCACGTTTTCTAATTAAGAAAAATGTAAAGGCAATAGTCGTTGCCTGTAATACTGCCTCATCCGTTGCTCTTCCCGCATTAAAAGAAAAATTCACTGTCCCGATAATTGGTATGATTGAACCAGGTGCGGATTACGCCATTAAAAGCAGTCATAATAAAAGAATAGGTGTTATAGGTTCGAGGGCAACAATTGCAAACAAAGCCTATTCAAAAGCTATTTTTGCGAAAGATCCTTCGGTAGAAGTCTGGGAACAAGCTTGTCCCTTATTTGTTCCGTTAGCAGAAGAAGGGTGGACGGATCACGCTGCGACTTATGAAATAGCGAAAGAATATCTGAGAGAATTTCAGCAAACAAATATTGATACACTCGTCCTGGGCTGCACACATTATCCGATTTTATTCAATATAATAAGGAAGGTTGTTGGAGAGAATGTGACTCTGGTAGATTCCGGAGTTGCTTCCGCGGAAATTGTCCGCGTAGAAATTGACAGAATCGGGTTGAATTCCAATTCAAATTCCCAGGGTATTATTGACCTTTATGTGAGTGATATTCCGAATAAATTCGTTGAAGTGGCAACATTGTTCATGGGAAAACAAATAAATAATGTAAAGAAGATTGATATAGAAGCTTATTAAAGGATCAAATGTGTTTTGATCTGATTGTGCTTTTGAATTCAGTCATAACATTTATAATCTGATTATCACGGGCCTCAAAATCGATCAGCATTTTACCTATATCAACCGGTAGTATAAACCGTTTTATAGATTTTCTCTTCTTTTTATCGGACTCCATAAATCTTAAAACGTCATCGGCGTTAATGGAGCTTAATAATGAATGTTGTGTGAGCCTGAGAGGGAGTTGCATTAAATATTCAGATCTCTTCTTGCTTATAAAGTTACAATTTTCTGCAAGCAGGAGGCTGCAAATAATTCCTGCCGCCACCGATTCCCCGTGGGATACTTTGAAATCAGTGGAACTTTCAATTGCGTGTCCAAAAGTATGACCCAGATTAAGTATTTTTCTTGTGCTTTTTTCCTGTTCGTCTTTTTCTACAATGCTCTTTTTAATTTCAATGCATTTAATTATAGTCTTTTCAATTGCCTTGGAATCAAGATCAATCAGCAAATTGAAATGTGTATTGACAAAATTAAAAAACTCAAGATCCGAAAGCAGTGCATATTTTATGATTTCTCCCATTCCTGATCTGATGCCGGTGTTTGTCAGGGTTTTCAGGAATGAAGTGTCTGTCAGTACAAACTCAGGAGGATAAAAAGTACTTATTATATTTTTATTTCTTTCAAGATTAACACCGGTCTTACCTCCTATTGAACTGTCTATTGCAGCCATTAAAGTTGTCGGTATCTGGATTAGCTCCACCCCCCGCATATATGTTGAAGCGACAAAAGCAGCAACATCCCCCGTGATTCCGCCCCCTATAGCTATAATAAGGGTATCCCGTCCATAGTTCTGACTTAAAAGGGAACGGTAGATTTTGTAAGCTTCTGAGAGTGTTTTGTTTTTCTCTTTTGCCTTAAACTCATAATAAAAAATTTCCGGCTTGAATTTATTGAGAACAGTGAAGATTTTGGATTCATGAAGCAATTTGACGTTAGAATCGATAATAACAAAAATCCTTTGCGAAAGCCTTTTCTTAACAATTAATTCAGGTAAATTTGATAAAACATTGTTCCCGACATAAATCCGGTAATTATTTTTCTTTGCTTTGAGAGTTAATGATTTCATGATATTTTAAATTTCCATCTGATCAGGTTTACTAAGGAGTCCACAGTTCTTCCAACATACTTATTGTCAATATTAAATGTTAAATCTGATTTGTTGTAAAACTCTTCTCTTTCTGATAAGAGCGATTTTATTTTCGCAATTGTTTCCTCTTTTGACAATGGTTGAAAGTCATCTCCGAGTAAAAGAGGTCTGCTGGTTTTATTTCTGACTCTCATGTAAATGTTTTCAGGGGATGATTTCAGGTAAATTAATTTACCTGAATTATTGATTGTCTGAAAATTATTGTTGTGAAAAAGAGTTCCTCCCCCTAATGCTATTACTGTGTCAGGAAGAAGCGCAAGTTCCTGAAGTGCTTTGGATTCAGTCTCGCGGAAATATTTTTCGCCGGATTCTTTAAAGATATTAACAATAGAGTTATTCTCCCGGCTGACTATATAATCGTCCAGGTCATAAAAATCCCATCCTAGAGTATTTGCAATAAGAATACCAAGCGTCGACTTTCCGGAAGCCATGAATCCTGTTAAATAAATCCTTTTTACGGTCATATTGCGGAGATTTTTGCTATTTAGCCTTAAAGATGTAAAAAATTGCACTCCAAATATGACATATTTTTCGTAAATTTTTATTATAAATTAAAAAGAGTTTGATAAATATGGCAAATGGAAAAAAAGAGAAGCAGAAACCAAGAAAAATAGGTCAGACAACGGTTGAGAAAAAACCATTGATAGATCCCCGTTATAAGAATTTTATTAACACGGTTATTGTTGTAATTGTACTTTTGATTTTTTTTATAATAAATAATACAAGGAATGAACCTGAAAAGGGGCCTTATCCTCCTTATTATAAAAAAGATTTGCAGAATCCGTGAAACTTTTAAGTTACAACCGCATCAGACTATTATCAAGTTATTGAGGAAAGAATGTTAAAAAAATCGTTATTATTTGTGCTGGCTATTTTCATGGTGTCTCTTTCAGCATGTGAGAGCAAAGTACAAAACAGTGGCAATTCACAGGAAGAAAACGGGTCTCTTGAAATGCAACCAATTACTCCCAATACCGGTACACCGGATTTTTCGCTGTTATCAGTGGATGGAAAGACTGTTAAATTATCAGATTATAAGGGGAAAATAGTTATTGTCGATTTTTGGGCTACCTGGTGTGGACCTTGCCGAAAAGGAATTCCGGATTTAATAGAAATTCAGAAAGAGTTTAAAGATGATGTCGTAGTGATCGGTATATCTCTCGACAGAGACACAAAGCAAGATGTCCCTAAATTTGTAAAAAATTATGGAATTAACTATTCAATCGTATATGGCGATGGAAAGGTTGACAGGAATTTCGGAGGCATTGAAGCAATTCCCACTGCATTTGTTATTGATAGAAAGGGAAATATTGTTGATAAGCACGTTGGTCTAGTCCCCAAATCTACATACGTCAATCTTATTAATAAGATTAAATAATTTTTACAAAACAATAAAAGGAATAAAACAATGAAAGACATGACAAAACTCAATCTCGAAGCAGCTTTTGCCGGTGAAAGCCAGGCTCACATGAAATATTCTGCCTTTGCTGATAAAGCCGAGAAAGAAGGATATCCTGAAGCAGCAAGATTATTCAGAGCAATTGCCCACGCCGAGAAAGTCCACGCCACTAATCACCTTAGAACTTTAGGCAAGATCAACGATACGCTGGAAAACCTTAAAGCAGCTGCCGGTGGGGAAAATTACGAAATCGAAGAAATGTATCCCGCATTTGATGCAGTGGCAAAACTTCAGAACGAAAAAGGAGCTGAGAGATCATTCTATTATGCTATCGAAGCCGAAAAAATTCACGAAGTTATGTATAACGACGCACAAAAATCAGTAGTAGATAAAAAAGATATTCCCTCCGGAAACGTTTATGTATGCCCGGTTTGCGGTCACACTCATATTGGTTCGGAAGCACCTGAAAAATGCCCGATCTGCGGAGTGCCAAAAGATAAATATATTAAATTCTAATATTTGAATTGCAATCTGACCGTAAATCAGTCAGAGATGAATATAAAAAACCCTGTCGCTTAAATGAGACAGGGTTTTGCATTTTTATGCTTTTTAATCTTTAATTGCAGTGCAGGGCTTTTTATCTGAGAGATAGTCACCGGTTCTGAACGCTTTCAAGGTCAAATCTTTTCCCGCATTCTTCATCAACAAAAGCAATACGAAGTTTAACTATTCAGAAAATAGCATAAATAAACGGAGCAAGTGCAGAGCCTTTTGCCATGATAATAAGCGCACCCAAAAGAACAAGGAAAACAACTATTGGTGTCAGCCACCATTTCTTCCTCACTCTCAGGAATTGCCATATTTCGCGAATTATAGATATTTTAGACATATAACCTCATCCTAAAATTGATTTTCAAAATCTTCTTTGGAAAATACTTTTCTTTGCTTTGTTTCCCAGTAACTGCCACTCTTGCGGTCAGTTTTTTCCGATAACAAATCCTTGCCGGCTATCTTTAATATCAGATTCAGGGGTGTTATCACAATATAGAAGGTCAGAACCAGTATAAGCCTTGAAACAATATTTCCCATTATCAGTGCAAAAGTCATCCAGATTTTATGTGGTATAATCAAGAACTTTGGCGCCAGAAGCGAGAAGCCCAGAAAATGAAGAGCTGCAATCAGCCAGAAATATGAAAATGAACTTCCCGTCAGATATAAATAAGCGGTTAAAAGAAAGAAAATCAGTGTAAACATAAACCCAAATTTTCTCAGGGTTTTAAGGGAGCAGTCGATATTTTTGATTTCTTCCTTCAACATTTGCTAATCCAGTTCATATTCTTTCATCCATGCGGTATTTTTATCAACCGGTTTTTGATTTCTTTTATCAAGCAGGAAATTTCCTAAAAACAGATAATCCATCTCCGTCCTCATAAAGCAGACGTAGGCATCCTGCGGTGAGCAAACAATCGGTTCTCCGCGGACATTAAACGAGGTATTAATAATCACCGGTACACCAGTTTTCCTGTCAAATTCTTCGATCACTTCAAAATAGAGAAGATTGGTCTCTTTATGCACAGTCTGCAGCCTGGCTGAATAATCAATATGAGTAACTGCCGGAATTTCCGAGCGGATAATATTCAGTTTCTCTATCCCGAATAAACTTTGCTCCTCATCTGTCATCTCTCTTCTTTTCGATTTCCGGACATCAGCACACAGAAGCATATACGGGCTTTCACCCTGAAATTCAAAAAACTCATTTACTTTTGTTCCAAGCACTGAAGGAGCAAAAGGTCTGAAACTTTCGCGGTGCTTGATTTTCAGATTCATTATTGATTGCATTTTTGGTGAACGGGCATCACCAATAATCGATCTTGCACCCAGTGCACGGGGACCAAATTCCATTCTTCCCTGAAACCATCCCACGACATTTTCATTCACAAGCAGAGCGGCAGCTTTTTTGGCAATTTCCGGCGCGGGAATTTTTTCATAAGCAATATCATTCGTTTTCAGAAACTCAAGAATCAAGTCATCACTGTACTCAGTACCTAAATAAGCCCCCTTCATCGAGTCTGTCTTGTTATCAGTTTTTCTTTGATTCCCTAAGTAGCCATACCATACAGATAGTGCGGCTCCTAAAGCCCCCCCCGCATCACCGGCTGCCGGCTGAATCCACATTTTTTCAAAAATACCCGAATTAAGAATCTTTCCGTTTGCAACACAATTCAAAGCAACACCGCCTGCTAAAACCAGATTCTTTTCTCCCGTCGACTCTGAAATATGTTTGGCAATTTTAAGCAACACTATTTCCGTAACATCCTGAACAGACCTTGCAAGATCCATTTCGCGCCGTGTCAGTTCAGACTCCGGTTTTCGCGGACTACCTCCGAAAAGTCCGTTAAACTTCTCGTTTGTCATTGTCAGCCCGGCACAATAGTTGAAATACTTCATGTTTAACTTAAATGAGCCGTCCTCTTTCAGGTCCATTAACTCAGATAGAATTAAATCAACATATTTTGGTTCGCCGTAAGGGGCCAGTCCCATTACCTTATATTCACCAGAATTCACCTTAAAACCTGTATAATAAGTGAATGCCGAATAAAGCATTCCGAGCGAGTGCGGGAATTTGATCTCCGAAAGTATTTCAATAGAATTTCCGCTCCCTCTTCCAATGCTTGTAGTAGTCCACTCACCAACGCCGTCAATTGTAAGAATAGCTGCTCTCTCAAAAGGGGAGGGGTAAAACGCGGAAGCCGAATGAGACAGGTGGTGTTCCGGGAAAAGGATCTTTCCCTCATAATCCAGTTCTTTTTTAATAAGGTCTTTCAGCCATATCTTTTCGCTCATCCAGAGGGGCATGGCTTTTAAGAATGACTTTATGCCTTTCGGGGCATAGGTAATATAAGTTTCAATCAGTCTCTCAAATTTCAGGAACGGCTTATCGTAGAAAGCGACATAATCAAGATCCTTGTTCTTTATGCCTGCAAAATCCAGACAGAACTTTATGGCATTGGAAGGGAAGCGGTGATCGTGTTTCTTCCTTGAAAAACGTTCTTCCTGTGCAGCGGCCAAAATCTCTCCGTCCTTTAACAGGACTGCTGCGCTGTCGTGATAATATGCTGAAATTCCGAGTATATACATTCAATGATAAAAAAATATATTATAAAAATAAATTTAATGAAAAATAAGTTCATTAAAAATGAAGGAAACTCTAAATAAAAAGTATCACCATTGCCGGTGTCCATGTTAATACAAAGGGGTTTTGCATTTTGGGCTTCGTTTTTTGCGGGTAAACGGCTTTTTAGTATAACGCCGAATCCCGGGTAACTCAACAAAAATCATGGCTTCGGAGTAAATCAGTGCATGAGCTTGCAGGGAGCAATTCATTAAAAAGTTGCACTTCCCTTGATAATTTAACTCAATAGTAATATATTTTGCTGTCTCTTTTCAGTTAATTTAATATTAGGTAAAAATGAATTTCATAATAATTTTTTCACTCGGTATTCTTATTGGCGGGGCAACAGGCTGGATGATCGCAAAACTCCTTATGAAGAGCGAATACATCCCGAGATCTAAATACGATCAGGACTTAGCCGCTCTTGAGCAAACTAAAATTAATGCCCTGGTGCTCGAAGAGAGGAATAAAGGCTTCGAAGCAGAAATTGCAGAACTGAAAAAGACAATCGACCAGTTAAGGGGGAAACTTGAAGACTTAAATAAAGAGAACTCCGGTTACATTGCAGAAAATAACTTCCTTAAAGAAAAACTGGAACTTCAGAAAGACGAACTGAAAAAAATCGGTGAGAACTTCACTAATCAGTTCAAAGTTCTTGCGGATGAAATTCTCGAAGATAAAAGTAAAAAGTTTACAGAAATAAATCAAACCAATCTTGATAACATTCTAAAACCCCTCGGAAAGAATATTGACGAATTCAAAAGGCGCGTTGAGGAAACTTACGACCGCGAATCCAAACAGAGGTTCTCTCTCGAAGAAAAAATTAAGGAACTCGTTCTGCTTAATCAGAAAATAAGTGACGATGCCAACAACCTTACAAAAGCTCTTAAAGGTGATTCCAAAGTTCAGGGGGACTGGGGCGAAGTAATTCTCGAGAGGATTCTGGAGATGTCCGGTCTTGAGAACGGGCGTGAGTTTTTCACACAGGATTTTATTAAAGACGAAACCGGAAACATTATCCGGACTGAAGGGGGAGCGAAACTTCGCCCTGATGTTACAGTCGTTTTTCCGGATAACAGAAAAGTTATTATTGACTCCAAAGTCTCTCTCACTGCATACGAAAGATTCGTATCGTCCGATAAGGAAGAAGATCAGAAAAAAGCACTTACGGAGCATATCCTTTCTGTCAGAAAACACATAGACGAACTCTCCGCAAAGAATTATCAGGACTTCATAGAATCTGTTGACTTTGTTCTCATGTTCGTTCCCGTTGAACCGGCGTTTATAGTTGCGATGAAAGATGACAGCGAACTCTGGAATTACGGATATTCCAAAAGAGTAATTCTGATAAGCCCCACAAATCTACTTGCCGTCCTAAAAATGATTAAGGACATCTGGCGGAGGGATAAACAAAACCGTAACGCAATTGACATTGCCGAAAAGAGCGGTGCCCTCTATGATAAATTCGTCAGTTTGTATGATGACCTGAAAAATGTAGGAAGCGCGCTTGAAAGGACCACAAAGAGCTATGACGAAGCCATGAAAAAATTGAAAGACGGCAGTGGTAATTTAATTGGCAGGGTCGAGACTCTTAAGAAACTTGGTGCAAAGGCAAAGAAACAGTTGCCTATGGATGCATTGACCGGCGAGATTGAAGAGGAAAAGACGGATGAATGAATGGATGGATGAATGAATGATTGGATGATTGATTGAATGGTATTCACAGAAGATATTTTTGTAGAATGAACAGAGCAGTACTCTTATTTCTTGCTTTCCTTTCACTTATTTTCGTTCCGGGTGTATCCCAGAGATATGAAATAAAGAAAGAAAATTCATGTATTCACTTCTTTGAGCCTGAAATCAGGGCAGTAATTAATGAACCGGCAGATTTATATATGAACAGAGACAAGCCTCTGGACCTGATTATTTTTGTCCTGCCGAACGGCAACACAATAGAACAAACATTCGGGAAAAAGACTTCTGATACACTTGAGTGGCGGTACGAGATTCAGCATATAGGCGCGCAGACAAGACTCCTCCGTGAGATTTGTGCAGATAAAAATATTGTTGTTGTTTATCTGGAGGCAAAAGAGAAAAGCTTTCCCTCATGGAGAAAGAAATTTGCCAATTCGGGGGAGATAATTAATTCAATTATTGATTCCCTGAGAATGAGATATGCAGAGTTCCGCACTTCAGTGGTTCTTACCGGCCACAGCGGCGGCGGGAGTTTCATTTTCGGATTCTTAAATTATCACAAGACTGTTCCGGACTACATTAAAAGAATTTCGTTTCTGGACAGTAATTACGGCTACAGCAAGGAAGAAGGACATTTTGATAAACTCTTTGAATGGTTAAAAAGAGATGCGGGGAATTTTTTAAGCGTAATAGCTTACGATGACAGGAACATTGAACTAAACGGAAGAAAAGTTCTCAGTCCCACAGGCGGGACATTCCGCAGGGCAACGGAAATGAAAGAACATTTCTCGCCGGAAGGGGAACTTGTCACTGTTACTGATTCCGTAATCGAAAAAACAGTCTCCGGAGAATTGGGACTGGAAATTTTAATTCACCTGAATCCCGAAAACCTGATACTGCATACTGTTTTGGTGGAACGGAACGGTTTTTTGCAGGCAATGTTGACGGGGACCGAATGTACTATGCCGTTCATTTTTTGGGGAGAACGTGCGTACATTAAATATATTGAGCCGGAAATAAATTATATATGTAAGTAAATATCAGAAAGGTCAGCGTATGAAATACCGTGTGCATCGCCTGGAAGTAACATATAAGGACATGGATGAGAAGCTGCAGGAGTTTATCAATAAGCTCAGCGGTGAAGTAATTTCGGTTTTCCCGAATGTGCGTCCAACGTTTCAGCTTATGGGATCGACATCAAAAATAGATGCTTTGCTGATTGTTGAGAGAATGAGATGATCAGGGGGGAGTAGTAAGGTGATTCATTAGTTAGCGGATTCTCCTTCGTCAGAAATCCGCCCCGTCCGTTAGCTGACGGACTAAAAAAATCAGAAGCTGCAACAACCTGCCGTCGGATTATTGATCCCGCCTAAGCCTGTCCCGCAATCCTGTCCCGCAAGCGGGATTTCGCCACTGGCTCAAGATTTCGCCACGGGTTCAAGATGTCGTCGAGGACTCCATTTGTTAATGAAATTGATGTTTGTCGATTTGTTAAGAGTCCGACGGTCGGAGGGTGGATGGTGAAATAACGCAAAAAACGCCATATTTCTTTTTAAAAATCAGCCTGGGGCTGATAGACTTGTATTAATTAATTTTGTAAATTGATATTGCAAAAAGTTTTAATATTCTAAAATGAACAATGAAATATCTTGACAAACAGATTGTAATGATTCTAAAACCTCCTCCGCAGGGAAGTGTTCCTAAAGAACCGGACAGGAACAGCACAGATATAAACACTCCCCATATAGATGATAACAATCACGCCTTAGGCGATTACTTTATCCAACGCGAAGGCTCACCTCAGCGCGTTTCCACATTTATTCGCCTAAAAACTTGATTATGAAAGATGTGTTTTACTTTATGAACTTTATAACTTCAATGGCAAATAAAATGAAAAAGTTAAAAATAATATTCCTGATTATACTGCTTGCGCAGGGAGCGTTTGGGACGATAAGGTACGTAAGCAAGACGGGGAGCAGCAACCCGCCTTATCTCACTTGGGAAACCGCCAGCGATTCAATACAGAAATGTATCAATATCTGTGTTGATGGGGATACGTTAATTGTAGCAAATGGGGTATATAAAGAGACTTTAATAATTAATACAGCAATAACATTGCTTGGGAGCAGTATGGATAGCTGCGTTATTGACGGGACAGGATTGGATTTGTTGTCTGAGAGGACAATAGAAGTTAGAGCCCAATTCAAAATAGAAGGGTTCACAATATGGTCCCCAAACTCTCAGGCAGGATATAAATGTATCCATATTAATTATGTTAATGCTAATTTATCTGAAGTGATTAATTGCAGATTGTTAAATGGAGTATTGGAGTCAAGTTTTAATACAAACTTGAAAGCAAAGAATCTAATAGTACAAAGAAACAAGGGATATGGAATTTTCACTTATGGTGAAAACTTAGTTGTGGAAAACTGTGTTATATTAATGGATAGTGATTCTGATATTAAAAAAGGTATTCTATCAAATTCAAGGAATGTCCGAATAACAAACAACATATTGATAAGCGAACAACCCGGCAATAATTATTCACAAGGGCGTGGGATTGAGTTAGAATCAATGAAAATGGCGTATATTTCTAATAATATAATTGCAAATTTCTGGGGCAATATAAAAGTATATCGGATAAGCCCGGGAGATTCAGGTGAGATAAGTAATAACCTCTCATGTTATAATTATTATGATGGCAGTTTAACCGGTATAACAACTTGGAATAGTTTCAAAACATATAATAATATTTTATATAAAGTGGATGCAGGTATAAACGGACATGGGGAAGATATACCCGGAGGAAACAATCTGTTTTGGGGAAACAAGATAGATGCTTCAAACGGTTATGTAATCAAAGAGACTGATATAATTGCAGACCCTATGTTTGTGAAGGACACAATGCCGACAAGCAGTTTAGGTTTCGATTTTCACCTGCAGGCATTTTCACCGGCAATTGATGCGGGAGACCCGACAGTTCTTGATGTGGATGGAACGAGAAGTGATATAGGTCCTTACGGGGGTCCTTATGGCGAAGAATATACCTATCAGGATTTAGCACCAAGAAAACCATACGGAATTGTCCCCGCAATAAATGAAAGAGAAGTAACCATTAAGTGGCGAAAGAACAGCGAAGCAGACACAAGTCATTATGTGGTTTACAGAGATACGGTTTCCAATTTCCCGATAGACAGCCTTCACGTTTACAGAACACAGAAAGACACCCTCTTTCAGGATATAATTCAGCAAACAACAACCAGGATTTATTACAGAATACAGGCGGCGGATAAACAGGGGAACAAGAGTGATGCGAGTGAGGAGATAGTGTTTGTATTATCGGATGCGGGAGATTATAAAACAGACGGAGCATTTGATTATCACTTATATCAGAACTATCCGAATCCATTCAATCCGGGCACGGTAATCGGTTATCAGCTTGCAGCAGACAGTTATGTAAAGATAATGGTTTATGACATAAAGGGGGAACTTTTGGAAGTATTGGTAAATGAACACAAACCGGCAGGGTATAATGAAGTAGAATTTAATGGGAGCAAATATGCAAGTGGGATATATCTGTGCCGAATTGAGGTAATAGACGATAGTGGTATCCCTAGATTTATGAATATGAGAAAAATGGTTTTAATTAAGTAAAATGAAATAAGTATTTCAATTGCCAGGAGGACATATGGTAAGATACATTTTTGTTGCAGTCTGTCTGTTTAATTTCGGGATAGTCTCAGGACAAGGGAATAATTATTTGCAGAATATTGATCATATTCCGCTTGCTGTATTTAACTGGGAAGGATATAAAAATTACGGTTACAATAATTTAGCTGAAATGGGTGCAGACATATTGATAGTCGACAGATTATCCGGGGGAGTGTACAATCGAATTAAAACAACCGCACCAAATCTTAAGTTGATGCCTTATACAGTGCTAGAATTAGATCAAAATAATTATATTGCCAAATATTCGGAAGGGATGTATGGAGAGTGGAATGTTGTTGGAGATACAGAGGGAGGGAAATACCAATTCTGGAATGACACTTCAAAAGTAGATCAAATTGGAAATTTGATAAAAACAAAGACAGATTCCACCAAAGGAACAATATTATGTGGACCGGGAGAATGGTATAATGGTAGTTTTTATCATGGTTATCCTCAACAGGTGAAATTTTTAATTGCCCCAAAGGATACAATAAATTACAATAGCAGTATCAATCTCCGACTTGAGACAAATCCAAATAATTCAATTGATTCACTATTAAACACTCCGAATTACAATCCGCCGGTTTGCACACTAATAGTCGGGTATTGGAAATTCGTTAAAGATCGGGCACCTAATGATTCCACTGACACGTTTTTCCCAAAAATAAACAGGATTTTGTACCTTAATGATTTTCAGGATAACCAATGGAAAGAATTCTCATTTGTCGGAACATATACATGGCAGAATACACCATTAACAGAAGTAAGAACATTCTGCAAGGGAACAGAATCAAGAGAAATACAGCCGAGAATGGAGTTTCAACTGATCTGGTCGGGATATAAGTATAAAACTCTATCTGCCCGCAACCTTATTCTTTATGATGTGGATAGAGGAAAACCTTTGATGACAACTCCCATATTTAATTCTCTTATTGAAGATTTGACTCAAAATTATTACAATGGTAATCAAATATTTAGTGATGACAATTATGACAATCGTGTAATCAGTTGGTATGCGGTAGATGAGCCGGGATCGTTTGAAAATTTTGCATGTATGAATAGGATAGATTCATTAATGAACTTAGAATCAAACGGAAAGAGAAGATTATATTATACTTATGCCGGAATATTTAACGGGCGTGTAGGAAGAAATATTGATGTACATAAAGAGCAATTAAGGAGAACCGGTAATATTATTTATCCCACATTGCAGAATTATATAGTCGAACACCCGTATCAGTCTCAGGAACCCGATAACCAATATATTCCGTACCGGGAATTATCATACTGCAATTGGGCGAATATAGAACATTTCCGGGTAAATCTTAAGCAGTATTCTGAATATGACAGAGATAATAATTACACAAGACCTTTTGGCTTAATGCTTCAAACGGGGAAGTGGAGGCCTTATCTGATAGGAATCCCGACAAAGGAACAGTTTCTATACACGGTGAATTTTGGTTTGATATTCGGAGCAAAATTATTAGCGTTAAATAATTATTTTTATGGGGTTGATGTTGCTAATCAAACTTCATTATATAATACTGCGAATCAAGAATACTCTCTGCTTTGGCATACAATCAAGGATACACTATCCAAGAGGTTGAAAGGTCTAATGGGGAAGACACTGAAGAACCTTAACGCAACATACCAAAAAACAGGCATAAATGCTCAAGACGATTTGTCAGAGAACATAAACACAGAAAAGCTTAATTATATTCATATAATACCGACGGAGCAAGATCCTC